>Ga0256828_1000372_pt1 | contig 30502 bp, 31 predicted proteins | sample CV88metaG_FD_185993 | JGI IMG/M metagenome (GOLD analysis project Ga0256828, IMG submission 185993) | Hydrothermal vent microbial communities from East Pacific Rise, Pacific Ocean - CV88 | ecosystem: Environmental > Aquatic > Marine > Hydrothermal vents | place: Pacific Ocean: East Pacific Rise...
GGAAAAAATGGGCTATATAGCCATTTTAAATATTGTGGCAAAACTCTTTTTTTTAGTGGCGATTTTACTCTTTGTAAAAGAGAAAGAGGATGCCTATTTAGTTCCTCTTTTTAATAGTTTAGGATTTATTTTAGTGGGTATTGTTTCACTTTTTTATATTTATAAACATTTTAATATCCGTTTTGTTTGGCAACCTTATTCTGTTTTAAAAAGATATTTTTTAATGGGTTGGCATATATTCTTATCACATATGGCTGTTTTATTTTATACCTCTAGTAATATCTTTATTTTGGGTCTTTTTACAAATCATTTGGTTGTTGGTTACTATGCCATTGCAGATAAAGTAATCTCTGCACTGGTGAGTTTAGGAGATATTTTGAATCAAGTATTTTTTCCCTATTTATCTAAAAAATGGGAAGAGAATCGACAAGAGTATTATCAGCTCTTTTATAAAATTTTAAAATCAATCGTTCTTGGTATGGGTGTTGTTACCCTTATTGTTGTCTGGATTTCATCGGATATTGTGCATCTTCTTTCTAATAAAGAGATAGAGATAACAACTGAACTTTTACAGATTATGAGCTTATCTATTATTCTATTTCCTTTAGGAGGACTTTTTTCTCAATCCTTTGTAACTCAAAAGCATACAGTTTATGTGAGTAAATCAACATTTTGGACGTTGCTTGTTAATGTTCTTTTTGTAGGGTTACTTGTTCCTCTTTATGGTGTTTACGGATTGGCGATTGCTGTTGTATTGGTTCAGGTATTTCATTTTTATTTAAATTATTTATATTTTATCCGTTTAAAGAGGAGATTAGCATGTGTGGAATAGTCGGTTTTTGTGATTTTAGAAAAAAGAGTACAAAAGAGAATTTAAAAGATATGATGGATGTGATTACCCATCGTGGTCCAGATGCCAATGGGTATCTTTACCATCAAGAAGATAATAAAATATTGGCTTTGGGACATAAGCGATTATCGATTTTAGATTTATCTGATGAGGGTATACAACCTATGAAATTTGAACATTTAGAGATGGTTTATAATGGAGAGGTTTATAATTTTAAAGAGATTCGTCTAGAGTTAGAGCAGTTAGGGTATAGTTTTCATTCAGATAGCGATACAGAAGTTATTTTAAAAGCTTATCACTGTTGGGGGTTGGCATCTCTAGAGAAGTTTAATGGTATGTTTGCTTTGGTCATTTTTGATAAAAATCTTGAAGAGTTAACACTTATTCGTGATAGAGCAGGAATAAAACCCCTCTATTGGTACTATAAAGATGGACTTTTTTTATTTGCAAGTGAGTTGAAATCGTTTCATCAACATCCCCATTTTAAAAAAGAGATAAACCGAGATGTTTTGGCACTCTATTTACAACATGGATATATTCATCAACCATACTCTATATTTAACTCAACTCAACAGCTAAGTTCAGGAGAGATTTTACATTTAAATCTAAAAACAGAGGCAACAAAAATATCAAAATATTGGCGTGTTTCAGAGTGGTATGAAAAACCTCAATTGATTTTAAGTGATGAAGAGGCGATTAATCAGACAGAAGAGATTCTAAAAAAAGCTTTTAACTATAGAATGGTCTCAGATGTTCCTGTGGGTATTTTTTTGAGTGGAGGTTATGACAGTTCATTGGTAACAGCACTTCTTCAGTCAGATAGAGAGGAGAAGATTAATACCTTTACCATTGGATTTGAAGAGAATGGTTATGATGAGTCTCCTTATGCTAAAAAAGTGGCAAATCATCTGGGTACACATCATACTGAATATTATTGTAGTCATAGGGATGCGTTAGAGATTATTCCCAAATTGGCAGAGGTTTATGATGAACCTTTTGGAGATGCCTCTGTTATTCCAACGATTCTTGTTAGTCAATTGGCAAGAGAAAAAGTAACCGTTAGTTTAAGTGCAGATGGTGGAGATGAGATATTTGCAGGGTATGATGAGTATCCGAGTACTTTAAAAATGCAAAAGAACTTTAATCGAATGCCCAACTCTATTCGAAACTCTTTCTCTAATATGATGGAGAGTATTCCCCCTAGTAAAGTACCGTTTCATCACTATCTATATAATTTTGAGACACGTTATGAAAAAGTGAAAAATCTTTTAAAAATTCAAGACTGCGCACAGATGCTAAAGTACCGTTCTGAACAGTTTACTCAAAAGCAACTGGATAAGCTTTTAACCTTTAAACCAACATCTTTAGTAACTGCTTTTGATAGTGATATTTCAAAGATTGATGACCCTATTTCTCAAATGTTAATGGTCGATTATCAAACGTATATGTCTGCCAATATTTTAACCAAGGTTGATAGGGCTACCATGAGTGTAGGACTTGAGGGAAGAGAACCATTTTTAGATAAAAGCATTATTGAGTTTGCTGCACAGCTTCCTTCTCACTTTAAATATCGTGATGGAGAGCAGAAGTGGATATTAAAACAGATAACCCATAAATATCTGCCAAAAGAGATGATGAATCGTCCTAAAATGGGATTTTCTCCACCCATTACAGAGTGGTTTCGGGATGAACTTAGATCCTATTTTACACACTATTTAAGTTTTGAACGTTTAGAAAAAGAGGGCTATTTTAATGCAACAGAGGTGGTTCGTATGAGAGATGATTATTTAAGTGGTAAAAATGTGAGTGTTAAGAAGTTGTGGTTTATTCTTATGTTTCAGATGTGGCATGAGAAGTGGATGTAGTTATGTTAGAAATTTCTTATAATATTAAAGGTTTACATCTTGTCGAACTTTGGTTTAGTTCTAATATTCCTCTGGAGCGTTTCTCTCTTTTAAAGTTATGTTGTTATCGAGATAGCAGGGTAAATAGAGATACATTTGGTTTAAAAAAAGAGGAGAAATATACACTTGTTCATGACTTAACGCTATCTCAAGATAGTCTATTTTCAACATTTAAACCAAATGTTCGTAATGAGATACGGAAACATGAAAAGATTAATAACTTTTTTTATCATGCCAATTTTAATAGTAAATTACTTTTTTTAAATTTTTATAAAAAATTTGCAGAGGCTAAAAAATTACCTCATCTTCAAGAACATTCTATTGCAAAATATAAAGATAATCTCTTTTATGTTCATGGAACATTAGAGGGAAAGTTAACCAATTTACAAGTTTATCTTGTTGATAAAGAGAGTGGTATTGTACGTCTTTTACACTCTATTAGTACGCTTTATGAAGAGTCTGATAAGCAAAAAAAAGCAAAAATAGGATGGATTAATCGTTATCTTCACTGGTATACGATGTTGTATTTTAAAGCAGAAAATTTTAAAATTTTTGATTGGGGTGGTTTTAGTAATAATCCAAACTCCTCTTTGGCAGGAATTGATAAATTTAAAGCATCATTTGGTGGAGAGCAGATAAAACTTTATGATTACTACACCTTACCCTATTATTCTATGAAGCTCTTACAAGAGAGGATATTGTAATGGCACATCAAAAATTGGTTGGTCTCATTCATGAGTTAACAATGGGTGGTGCAGAACGAATGATGGTTAATATTTTAAATCATTTTTGCACTCAAGGAGATGATGTACATCTTATTATTTTTAAGAATATAGGTACGCTTAAAAAATTACTAAATCCAAATATTACCATTCATGATTTAGAGACAGCGTCTGTAAAAAAGGGGATGCCCAAATGTTTAAGAGAGATATATCATCTTGCCCCAAATAGTGTTTTTTCAGGTATTGGGCATTTGAATATCGCTTTGGCTCCATTTATCCCTTTGATGAGACTGCTTCTTCCTCAAACACGGTGGATTTCTAGAGAGACAAACATTGTATCTTTACAAAATCAAGAGGAGAAATATCCTAAAGTTTTTAATTATCTTTACAACAACTCCTATAAAAATTTTGATGTAATTATTGCTCAATCAGAAGATATGAAAGATGATTTAGAAGTAAATTATCCTTCTACAGCTTCGAAAATATCGTTAATTAATAACCCTGTTGATATAGAAAAAATAGCACAACTGGGTAGAGAGGATTTAGAGTATACCTTTAAAAATAGTGTGGTTAATTTGGTCTCTGTAGGAACATTACGTGAACGAAAAAGACAAGATTTACTTTTAGAGACAGTCGCACTCTTACCTGAAAATTATCATCTGGTTATTGTTGGTTCAGGAGTAGAAGAGCAACGTTTAAAGCAGTTGAGTCAAGCGTTAAAAATTGATAAACGTGTAACTTTTGAGGGACATCAAACCAACCCTTACCCCTACATGAAAAAGGCTGATTTATTTATCTTGACATCAGAGCATGAAGGGTTTCCTAATGTACTGTTAGAGTCAAACAGTTTGGGTACACCTGTTGTTGCATTTGCTTGTCCAGGAGGTATTAGTGAAATTATAGAAGAAGGGATTAATGGTTTCTTTGTGACCAATGGAGATACAACGGGGTTGGCTCATAAAATCGAAGAGGCTATTCATTTAGGATTCGATAATGATTTGGTTGTTCACTCGGTAGAGCGTCGCTACTCTAAAGAGATTATTTTAGAAAAGTATGAAAAAGTTTTCTATAATAAAGAGGTGGCAGATGCAAAATAGAGAAAAATTTCCAGTGGTATTTTTAATTAATTCTCTTTGTGAAGGGGGAGCCGAACGTGCAATGCTTACCCTCTCTAAGGAGTTTTTATCTCAAGGGCATAGGGTTACAATATTGGCATTAAGTAAAAATAACTTCTATCCTATTCCACAAGGGGTAGAGATGGTTTATCTTTCAAAGATGAGTGATTCTCTCTCGGGAATAGTTAAGATGCTCTATATGCCTTATCACGCTTGGCGATTACGAAACTATGTTAAAAAGCAGAAAGTGATGTTGGTTCAAAGTTATCTTTTTCGAGCAAATTTTGTTAATTTAATCTCTGGTTTAATCGGGTCTACTCAAATTATTCAGGTGGTTAACCGTTCTGTTGTATCCCGATTTTTCTCTGAAGGCATCTCTGGTAAAATTAATATTTTTCTGATGCGTCACCTCTATCCCAATGCCGATATGATTGTTCATATATCAAAGCAGATGAAGAGCGATTTTAATAGATACTTTTTTACAACAAAAAATGAGCAAGTTATCTACAATCCTTATGATATAGAGTTTGTTTTAAACCAATCAGATGATAGGGTAGAAGATTTTACTTTTGAGAGTCATAAACGTTATCTTATTACAGTAGGAAGACTTATTCCTCTAAAGCGTTTTCAAGATGTAATAGAGGCTTTGAGTCGATTGGATTCAGATATTGAGTTGATTCTTTTAGGTGATGGTGTTGAGCAAGAATCATTGGAAAATCGAGCCATAGAGCTTAATCTTAAAAATCGTGTTCATTTTCTTGGTCAAGTAGAGAACCCTTTTAAATATATTGCCAAAAGTGATATTTTTATATCCTCCTCTAGAGTAGAAGGGTTTCCCAATGTCCTATTAGAATCTATGTTATGTAGAACCGTGGTTATATCTAGTGACTGTTTAAGTGGTCCTAGAGAAATTTTAGCACCTCAAAGTAACCATGCCAAAAGGCTCTCTTCAGGTATGGAGTTAAGTGAGTTTGGTATCTTGTATGGTGTTGCTGATGTGGTTGGTTTAATTGAAGCCATACGAAAACTTTTAGCCGATAAGAGATTAAGTTATGGTTATGAACAAAAGGCATTTAATCGAGCAAAAGATTTTTCGGTAGATGTTATTGCATCCAAGTATAAAAAGGTGTTGGATTATGAGTAGAGGCAGTTTTACAATATCTTTAGACTTTGAACTCTTTTGGGGGGTACGAGCGAACCGAAATATTGAAGAGTATCAAGATAATCTATTGGGGGTTTATGAGGCAATTCCCAAAATATTGGCTCTTTTTGAGAAGTATAATATTCATGCCACTTGGGCAACAGTAGGATTTCTTTTTCATAAGGATATAGAGGAGATAAAAGATAATATACCGATGGTTTTACCTGCTTATAAAAATGAGAAGGTAGACCCTTATCGCTATTTAAAGAGTATAGATGCTCCATACTCTACAGAATTTTCTAAAATGCACTGCTCCTCTGAATTGATTGAAAAGATAGTTAAAGCAAAGAATCAAGAGATTGGAACGCATACCTATTCACATTTTTTTACCTATGAAGAGCGTTCTAATAGAGAAGCATTTTTCGTAGATATGCAAAAAGCCATGGATGTGGCTCTTAAAGAGGGTTACTCCTTAACCTCTTTGGTTTTTCCTAGAAATCAAGTAGATAGAGAGTCCGTTGAAATATTAAAAGAGTTACCAATTAAAAGCTACAGAGGAAATCCTACACATTGGGCTTATTGTGATGGGGATAAGCCCTCTAAATCGCTATTTTTACGACTTTATCGCTTGGTAGATACCTATTTTAATCTATCGGGTTACCATACAACTGTACCAACTTTATCAGAAGGAGTAATGGAGTTAAAATCAAGCATGATGTTACGACCCTATTTTTCTAAACTCTCTTATTTAGAGAGATTAAAAATTAATAGAATTAAAAAGGCAATGAGGTATGCTGGAATACATGGTGAAAATTTTCATTTATGGTGGCATCCTCATAACTTTGGAACAAACCAAGAAAAGAATTTAAAAAATTTAGAAGAGTTACTTCAATATTTTCAAAAACTTAATTTGAAATATCAGATGGACTCACTTACAATGGATGAGGTAAACAAAAATGTCAGTAAACAGTAATATATCTATAATAACAGTGGCAATTGTACTTAATACATCATGGAATATATATAATTTTCGTTTGGGCTTAATGAGGGCTTTACGGAAAGAGGGCTATAGGGTTATTATTATTGCACCTCGTGATGAGTATAGTGAAAGATTAGAGGCAGAGGGGTTTCCCTTTTATGATATAAAGATGAACAACAAGGGGACAAATCCTTTTGAAGATTTACTTTTAATTCGTGATTATTATAAGCTCTATCGAGAGATAAAGCCCGATGTTCTGCTTAACTATACCATTAAGCCCAATATCTATAGCTCTTTTGCAGGTAAAAGTTTAGGAATTCCTGTTATTAATAATATTACAGGCTTGGGAACAGTTTTTTTAAACAACAATATCTCCTCTCGTATAGCACGTTGGTTATATCGGTTCTCTTTACATAAAAACTCGGTTGTTTTTCAAAATAGGGATGATATGAGGCTTTTTTTAGAGAGAAAGTTGGTTAAAGATCACGCTGTTGTTTTAATTCCTGGTTCAGGTATTGATACCGAACATTTTCAGCGAGAGACAAAAGATTCTCAAAATAAAACCTTTACTTTTCTAATGATTGCACGGCTAATAAAAGATAAGGGGATTGAGGAGTATATTGATGCCATACGAATTATTCGTGCAGGTGAATATGGCAATCGCTGTCGTTTTAAAATTTTAGGTTCACTCTATCTCTCTAATCCTACAGCCATCTCTAAAGAGTTATTGGATGAGTGGATAGAGGAGGGAATTGTTGAATACTTGGGTTACTCTGATAGTGTTAAAGAGGAGATTGATAAAGTTGATGCCGTGGTTCTTCCATCGTATCGAGAAGGGTTATCTCGGGTTCTTTTAGAGGCATCAAGTATGGAAAAACCAATTATTACAACCGATGTTCCAGGATGTAGGGATGTTGTAGATGATGGAGTTAATGGCTACTTGGTTAATGTTAAAGACTCTTTAGAGTTGGCAGAAGCGATAAAAAAAATGGTTGATTTATCAAAAGGTGATTTGGAAAATATGGGTAGAGAGGGAAGAAATAAAGTGGTTAATAATTTTTCTCAACAGCAGATAGTTGACCAATATATGGTGTTGCTTAATCAGATAAAACGAACGCTCTATAGTGAAAAAATTTTTCAATCAAACTTTGTTGATATTTACAATAAAGCACCAATTTAAAGGTTAATTTCTGGTGTGGGGGAGTTTTCCCCACATTTTTAATAAACAAAGAGTAAAACATAGACCCAAAGACCCGTTGTCCCTGTTAAAAAGATTCCAATAAAGGTATAAATCCCCTCTTTTTTATGTTTTATTGAATTTTTCCCAGGTAGATGGTTTTTAAGTGTATCTCTATATGCTACAAAGAGTATTTTTGTCCAGATAATCAACGATATAACAGCAATAATAATATGAAGAATAAGTACCCATAGAGCATAGGTATGAGAGATGTGGCTCTCTTGCATAAAGGCATCGAAGCCACCCCCTAAACGAACACCATACTCAAAATATCCCACAACAATTACTGAAACAATAAAAATAGTAGTTTGTGTAAAAGCATGTAGTCTATAAGATTTTGCTTTTGCCATTGAGATTGCAATTAAAACTAAAAATGGTAAGAGTGCCACAATTATGGTAACAAAATCCATAAAAAAAGGGGCACGTGTACCTAAGAAACCTGATTGAAACATATAATCCATAATCTTTCCTAATATAAAAAGTTTGAGTTGGAATATAACATGATATTCTTAATTCAGGCTCTTTATTATGCAGGAATTCTTAGTTTTTGACCAACAAAAATCTCATTTGGATTTTTAACAATTTCTGGATTTGCCATCAAAATTTTAGGGTAAGCATCAAAATCTCCATACGCTTTTTTAGCAATTTTTGATAAGGTATCACCCCGTTGAACAATGATAATTCTCATCTCATTAGAACGTGTCTCAACCTCTTTTTCAATGGCTTGTGCATAACCAGAAGAGATAGGATAGGCTTCTGTTAAGAGCATATCTAACTGATTTTTTAGCTCTATTTGATTATCTTCTATCTCTTTATTTTCTGAAACGATTACTTTGTTATAGTGGTTACTCTCTGATAAAGTTTTTATATTTACCTTTTTTTCTGAAGAGGATATAAGTTGATTCTCTAATGAAGCCCCTCTCTTATCGTTGATTTGTGCAACAATTATTTTAACGATAAGTTCCACATCTTTTGGACTTATATTGGTTGTTTTCTCTTGTAGTTGAATACTTTTAGGAAGCATCTCTTCCGAAATCACTACTTTTTGAGTCACTTCTTCATGGCTATAATTTGGTTGGGTTTGGTTGGCTATAATCTCTTTTCCTTCTAGTGAGAAATAGTTAATAAGGTAGATTGTTAAGATACTAAATAGCCCCAACATTAAAATAGTAAAACCTATTTTAATAATTTTTTGAAATGAAAATCCCTCATGATAATCTTCTAGGGTTGACATCTCTTGTTTATAAGTGTTGTAGTAGTCGTTGTTTGTTTTGTTTGAATTGTAATACATCATTTCTCCTTTATCTTTTTTCTGTTGACTATTTTGAACTGTTTAGCTCTTCTATGGTTATCTTATTGGCTGTTACTGTGTTTTTATGAATATTTTTTTGAATAAAAGCACCCATAATTACAGTAATAAGTATTAAGATAATAAAGAAGAGACCATCTCTTACAGTTGTGTAGGGAGTTGATGAATTCTCATCTTTTTTAATATATATCTCATAAGTGTTAAATCGCTGATGGTCATTAATTTTATGTTTAAACTCATACATATATTTCCCTTGTCATAATATTTAACTTAAAATGTTAAAACTTATTAAAGTTTAACATATTTTAACTTAAAATATATTTTAACAATAAAGATTGGCTCTATTTTCTTTAAACAAAAGGTTATTCACGATTGAAACACATTCTGAAGTTATACTTTTGTCATGAGAGTTATAATATTCTCCTCAATATTTCCCATATGACTCTCATAGATAGTTTTGTATTTTATAAAATATAATTTCTCATTTTTTCCCATTTTTCCCATATAAGGAACAGTATGAAACTATCAAGCCTAATAAAATAACCTTGTTGGAAAATTCAAGAAGTAGAAGAGAGAGTTGTTTTATTTCCCTCCCCACCCGTGCATTTTTTTAGCAATAAAAATTTCATAATTTTCAAATAAATCAATGGTATTCATTGCAACAAAGAGATACTCTTCTAAAAAACTGTACCACTCCTCAATATTTTTTTGATTGTTCTTTTCTAAAAATAGAATAAGATGTCCAGCACTCTTTATATGAGAATGGATTGTTTTTGCAAAGAATTTTCGATGCTCTTTTGGAATCTCTGCTGTAATAAATAAAAAATCATACTGTTTTGCAGGAGAGCCATAACGTCTCTGTTCCCACTTTATTTTTTTTACAGAAGATAATTCATTATTACCATATCGCTCTACGGCTTTAGGATAAAACTCTTCATTAAGAATATTGAGTTGATACTCATATTCTCTCTCTAAACATAACGCACTTAATGCGTCTGAAAATAGCTCTCCTCCATCTGAAAATTGTGAAAGTCTTAATCCAGGATGGTCAGGAATTATCTCTAAAAGTTGTTTAATTGATTTTGTTTCTAAATTTTTCATAACTCTACTCTAGCTAAAATTTTCTAAAGTTATTATTGTATAATCGCGTTTATTTCAAAACGTCAGAAAAGATGTTACACTATTTTAAAAAACAAGGAATACTCTATATGAATAGAAAAAAGATTTATAACCCCGAATCAAGAGAGAGAACTTCTGAACGAAGAATCTTTGGTGGAGATCCTACAGGGATTTTTGAACTTAATGATATTAAATATCAGTGGGCTTATAATCTATGGGAAGTGATGCTAAACAATACATGGTTTCCAAAAGAGGTTGATATGACACAAGATGTTTCAGATTATAAACGGTTGACAGATGCCGAGAAGACAGCATATGATAAGGTTTTGGCTCAACTTATTTTTATGGACTCTTTACAAACAAACAACTTAATTGACAATGTAAACCCTTTTATTACAGCTCCTGAAGTGAATTTAATTTTGGTTCGTCAATCGTTTGAAGAGGCACTTCATGCACAGAGTTATGCTGTAATGGTTGATACCATTTCTCAAAACTCTGATGAAATTTATCAACTTTGGCGAAATGATATGATGCTTAAGACAAAAAATGATGCCATTGCGAAAATTTATCAAGAGTTAAGTGTCAACCCAAGTGACAAAAATATTGTAAAGGCGATGTTTGCCAATCAAATTTTAGAGGGTATCTATTTCTATTCAGGTTTTACCTATCTTTACACTTTAGCAAGAGCAGGAAAGATGTTGGGGTCAGCACAGATGATTCGTTTTATTCAAAGAGATGAGGTTACCCACTTGGTTCTTTTTCAAAATATGATTCGTACAGTAAAAAGAGAGCATCCCGAGATTTTTACCAAAGAGTTTAACGATGAAATCTATGGAATGTTTAGAGAAGCAGTTGAGTTAGAGGCATCTTGGGGTAAATATATTACACAGGGTCAGATTTTGGGACTTACCAACGATATTATTGAACAATATATTCAATATTTAGCCGACGAGCGTTTAAAAGCTGTAGGTATGGAGAAGCTTTATAATGTGGAACATCCTATTAAATGGGTGGATAATTTTGGAAAATTTAATGACCAAAAGACAAACTTTTTTGAAGGAAATGTAACCAACTATTCAAAAGGGAGTTTAAACTTTGATGACTTCTAAACCAAAAAAGTTAAAAATAGCAACACTGCAACTAAAGACAGAGAGCAGTTATGATAAGAATCTTCAAAAACTTCTTTCGTTTATAAAGGCAACAGATGCAGAGCTGATTGTTGCACCTGAACTCTGTTTAACAGATTTTGATTATGAACATTTTGAAGAGGTTGCAAAATTTTACATGGTTGCTATAGAACAACTACTTAAAGTGATTTCTTCCCAAATTTTGGTACTAACCTTGACCAAAAAAGAGGGAGATACTTTTGTTAATCAAGCAGTTGTTATTCATAATCATCAAATTGTGCATCAACAGAATAAGTATAAACTCTTCACATTGGGAGAGGAGACAAAATATTTCAAAGCAGGTTCCAAAGAGGGTATTGTAACTTTTAATATTAATGGTGTCTCTTATGGTCTGTTAATCTGTTTTGAGTTGCGATTTAAAGAGCTTTGGCATAAACTAGAGGGTGTTGATGTGGTTTTAATTCCTGCACGTTGGGGAAAACCTAGAAAGATGCACCTAGAGGTGTTGTCTCAAGCATTGGCAGTTATGAACCAAACATTTGTTGTGGTGAGTAACTCTGCTGATGATGATATGGCAAGTTCTTCAGCCATTATAACACCTTGGGGAGAGTGTTATAGGGATGATAGTTTAGAGTTACTAGAGAGAGATATTGTTTTAAGAGATGTTAAAAAAGTACGTCGTATGGTTAAAATGGATTAGAGTTATCATACTTACTAGGACTCTCAACATTAATATCTTCAAGTTCCAGTTTTTCATCTTTTTTGATTAGATAGTGTGCATAGCTTTTTGCATTAACATAGTCATTTAGAGCAAAATAGAGTTGTGTAATATCTTGATAGTTTCTTTGAGTAATATCATGTGCTTCTCCGAAAATTCTTCGGTTAATTTCAAGGGCTTTTTTATAGTACTCTATTGCTTTTTGGCTCTCTCCTAATCGGTCATGAAGCACAGCTAAGTTACTGTAACTAATCGCCATATCAATCTGTTCATTTTTAATAATATTCTTTTTTATCTGAACAGTTTTTTCAGTTAAATTAATCGCCTTTGATGTTTTTCCCATTGAGGCATAGAGTGTTCCTAGGTTGTTATAACTCTCTGCTGTTTGACTGCTGTTTTGACCTAAAAATTTTTCTCTAATTTTTAAAGCCTTTTGTATATATTTTAACGCTTTATGGAGTTTTCCTTGTTTCTTATAGATAAGTCCTAAATTGTTATAGCCTGTTGCTGTATTTAGATCCTCTGTTCCAAGAAAACGTTCTTTTATAATCAGTGATTGATGAAAATATTTAAGTGCTAAAGGGTAATTACCATCGATATAAGCATCTGTCCCTTGATTGTTTAATATATTTGCTTTTTGAAGATTCTCCTCTTTCTCCATAGAGAGTACACTCTCACTACTACATGCCATAGGAGCGGTTTTAGAGACACATCCTGTTAATATAAAAACGGTAAATAGAAAAGCGTAAAGTGATTGCAAATGTTTATCCTAGTATAAGAGAGTATAAAAAGTTATTATGCCATAGAAGAGCTTATGCCCTTTTCTAATGCTATTGTAGTTTTTATTTAAAAAAAGAATTGTTGCTATTTTTATCATAATATCTATTTATTTATAATGATATTAATCAATCACTATATTATTTTTTATTGTTTGAAGCTGTTAATATTATACCTAATTATCTTTTCATCTATCTTGTTAACTTTTTTTAATTGCATTTTGGATAAAATCTATTTTAATTAATAGGGTTAGAGTGGTAAAGTTTTGACAAGAGATAGAAGACAGATAGAGATGGTAGAGGAGATAGATGCACTTTTTATGCTCTCTTCTGATCTAAAACAGGCATTTTGTGAAGTGAATAGAGAGCTTTTTGTTCCAAAAGGATTTGGAAGAATGGCATTTAAATTAGATGCCCTTCCTATGCAACAAAATCAGTGGATTTCTTCGCCCTTAACGGTTGCTAAAATGACCCATCATCTTAAACTTCAAGGTGTAGATTCTGTTTTAGAAGTTGGTTGTGGTAGTGGTTATCAGGCAGCTATTCTTTCGAAATTATGCCGTAGAGTTTTTACAATTGAGCGTATTGACTCTTTACTTAAAGAGGCAAAAGAGCGTTTTCGTTCAGAACGAATCAATAATATTTTTACCCGTTTTGATGATGGACAACGGGGTTGGAAAAAGTATGCTCCTTATGAACGTATTATTTTCTCTGCAACTGCAATAACTATTCCTGAGATTTTATTTGAGCAACTGGCAGAGGGGGGAATACTTTTAGCTCCTATTCAAAAGAAGGGAGTACAAGTTATTACCCGTTATTCTAAAAAAGATGGAAAAATTACTGCTGAATCTCTTGAGTCTTGTCTTTTTGTCCCCATTGTTGATGGTCGTATTAAATAATATATTTTTTTAACTATTTTTCTTAAAATTAACCTCCATGATATTGAAAATATCATAAAATAATAAATTATAATTAATAACAACAATAGCTATTTTTGTAATTAAAATATTCTTTATTAAAAGGTTAAACATTTGAAAAATTTTGCACTAATTGGGGCATCAGGGTATATAGCTCCTAGACATATGAAAGCGATAAGAGAGACTGGAAATGAGCTGGTTGCAGCCCTTGATCCTTATGACGGGATTGGAATTATGGACAGTAATTTTCCTCAGGCAGATTTTTTTACAGAGTTTGAACGTTTTGATCGATTTGTAGATAAATGGAGAAGAGACACAGGAAAAAAAATAGATTATATGTCTATCTGTTCACCAAACTATCTGCATGATTCACATATAAGATTTGCACTTAAATCAGGGGCAGATGCAATCTGTGAAAAACCATTGGTTCTTAACCCTTGGAACATTGACCAACTAAAAATTATAGAGAAAGAGACGGGTCAAAAAGTCTATAATATCTTACAACTTCGTCTACATCCATCTATTATTGCATTAAAAAAGAGAGTCTCTGAAGAGTTGGCGATTAATCCAAATAAAGTTTATGATATAGATTTAACCTATCTGACCAGCCGAGGAAAGTGGTACTTTATCTCTTGGAAAGGAGACCAGAATAAATCGGGTGGAATTGCCTCTAATATTGGTGTTCACTTTTACGATATGCTCTCTTGGATATTTGGAGAGGTAAAAGAGAGTGTTGTTCATGTTAAATCTCCTGATGCCAATTCTGGTGCATTTAAATTAAAACATGCCAATGTTCGATGGTTTCTTTCGGTAAATTATGACTATATTCCTCAAGAGGTAAGAGAGAGTGGGCAACGAACCTATAGAAGTATCACGGTAGATGGTGAAGAGATAGAGTTTAGTGGTGGATTTACGGACTTGCACACCAGAAGTTATGAAGAGATTCTAAAAGGTAACGGTTTTGGTCTTGATGAGGCTTATGGTTCTATTAATACAGTTTCTACTATTAGAAATCTAGAGGCTATTGGTCTAAAAGGTGATTATCATCCTTTTGCTAAAAAAGTATTGGGGTAAAAGAGATGTCCAATTACTTCTCACATGAGACAGCTATTGTTGATGATAATGTAACCATTGGTGATAACACTAAGGTTTGGCACTTTTCACACATTTTATCTTTTACTACTATTGGAGAGAACTGCTCTTTTGGACAGAATTGCGTTGTTGGTCCAAAAGTGACCATTGGTTCTGGTGTTAAAGTTCAGAATAATGTCTCTGTCTATGAAGGGGTAGATGTAGAGGATGATGTATTCTTAGGTCCATCTATGGTTTTTACAAATGTGATTAACCCTCGTGCTTTTATTCAACGAAAAGAGGAGTTTAAAAAGACACTTCTTAAAAAAGGCTCTTCTGTTGGAGCGAATGCAACCATTGTTTGTGGTGTCACCATTGGAGAGTATGCGTTGATTGGTTCAGGAGCTGTTATTAACAGAGATGTAAAACCTTATGCACTGATGGTGGGTGTTCCTGCCAAGCAGATTGGTTGGGTTGGTATCTCTGGGAATACCTTAAATTTTATAGAGAATAGAGCAGAAGATGAATTTGCTTTTTACCAAGAAGAGAACAATAACTTAAAGGTCGTGAGAAAATGAAAATAGATTTCGCAAAGCTACAGTATCAATATCAACTCTATAAAGAGGAGATAGACAACTCAATTCATGCTGTTTTAGATAAATCTAACTACATTATGGGTGAGGAAGTAAGAGATTTAGAGACAAATCTTCAAACATTTACAGGTGCTAAACATGCCATTAGTTGTAGCAGTGGAACAGATGCACTACTTTTGGCAATGATGGCATTGGATATAAAAGCTGATGATGAGATTATTACCACACCATTTACCTTTATTGCTACGGCTGAAACCGTAGCTTTTTTAGGAGCAAAGCCTGTATTTGTAGATATTGATGAAAAAACTTATAATATTGATGCTTCTAAAATAGAAGAGAAAATTACAGCCAAAACGAAAGCAATTATGCCTGTTAGTCTCTATGGACAACCTGCAAATATGGATGAGATTCAAGCCATTGCTACCAAACATAATTTAAAAGTTATTGTTGATGGTGCTCAATCGTTTGGTTCTACTTTTGGTGGTTCTACAGACAGCAATCTTGGAGATATTTCAACCACAAGTTTCTTTCCTGCTAAACCATTAGGCTGTTTTGGAGATGGTGGTGCAGTTTTTACCAACAGTGATGATTTGGCTCAAAAGATGAAATCTCTTAGAGTTCATGGACAATCCAAACGTTATCACCACCAATATATTGGAATGGGTGGTCGTATGGATACGATTCAGTGTGCCGTTGTCGATGTAAAGTTAAAGCACTATTCAAAAGATTTGGCACTTCGTCAAGAGGTTGCAAAGAGCTACAATGAACTTTTAAAAGATAAAGATGTAGTTTTACCTTTTGTAGATGCAAAAGCAACTTCTGCTTATGCTCAATACTCTGTTAGGGTTAAAGATAGAGATGCTCTTCAGGCTAAATTGAAAGAGCAGGGGATTCCTACAGCTGTACATTATCCTATGCCTCTACATCTTCAAGAGTGTTTTGCTTATCTTGGCTATAAAAAAGGGGACTTTCCTATAGCTGAAGAGGTCTCTAATGAAATTATGAGTTTACCAATGAACCCTTATCTATCCAAGGAAGAGATTACCTATATATCTGAAAGTATCTAATATGAAAGAGTACGATTATTTAATAGTTGGTGCAGGTATTATTGGCATGACCATTGCCCATGAACTTGTTAAGAGAGAACCCTCTTGTTCTATAGCTATTGTAGAGAAAGAGGCTGTTGTGGCTGAACATGCCAGTGGTAGGAACAGTGGGGTTTTACACTCTGGTTTTTACTACAGTGCAGAGAGCTTAAAGGCAAAATTCACCGTAGATGGCAACAGAAAAATGAAACAGTTCTGTTCTGATAACAATATTTTTGTTAATGAGACAAAAAAGATTGTTGTTGCCAAAGATGAGGGTGAGTTAGAGGGGCTTTATGAGCTTCAGCGACGAGCTGAGGTTAATGGTGTCGATACAACCATTATTGATGAAGCAGAAGTTAAAAAGATAGACAGCAATATTCGAACACATAAAAAAGCACTCTACTCTCCAACTACAGCAAGTGTTGACCCAAAAGAGGTCTGTTTTAAACTTAAAGATGTTCTTGAAGAGCTGGGTGTAACGTTCTATTTTAACACCTCATTTGAAAAGTGTGATTTGAAATACAACTATCTTATAAACTCGGCAGGTGCGTATGCAGATAAGATAGCCAAAAGATTTGGGTTGGCTCAAAACTATACGATGCTTCCTTTTAAAGGAATCTACCTAAAGTATGTTGATAATAAAACCGATGTTAAAACCAATATCTATCCTGTTCCTAATTTAGCCAATCCCTTTTTGGGGGTTCACTATACCATTACTGTTGATGGTAGTATTAAGATAGGACCAACAGCTATTCCTGCTTTTTGGAGAGAGAACTATAAAGGGGTTGATAACTTTAACTTTTCTGAAATGGTAGAGATTCTCTACTATGCCAGTAAACTGTTTCTGTTGAACTCTTTTAATTTTAGAGATTTGGCCATATCTGAAATGAAAAACTATAGTACCAAGGTTTTTATAAAAAAAGCAAAAGATATGGTCTATAAGATAGGTGACAATTTTAAACCCATTCCAGCAGGTATTCGCTCTCAACTGCTTAATACCTCGACCAATGAGTTGATTCAAGATTTTGTTGTAGAACATACAGACTCATCCACACATATTTTAAATGCAGTAAGTCCTGCATTTACCTGTTCATTCGCGTTTGCAGAGCATGTGGTAGATGAAATTTATAGTAATAAAAAAGGAAGATAAAGATGATAAATAAATTAGAGAATGCAAGAGTTTTAGTAATAGGGGCTGCTGGTTTTATTGGTGGTTTCGTAGTAAGTGAATTGTTAAAAGAGCCAGTTAAAGAGGTAATTATCTATGATAACTTTACACGTGGAAAGATAGAGAATCTTGCTGAGTCACTAAAAGATGAGCGATGTTCAATTTTCCCTTATGGTGGGGATGTACGAGAGATTGATATTTTAGATAAAGCGATGGAGGGTGTTGATTATGTCTTCCATTTGGCTGCTATGTGGTTGCTTCATTGTAAAGATTTTCCAAGAACAGCGTTTGATGTAAATATTGCAGGAACATTTAATGTACTTGAAGCGTGTGTAAAACATAATGTTAAAAAGTTGGTTTATTCATCTTCTGCTTCGGTTTATGGAGACGCTGTTCAAGTACCAATGACTGAAGAGCATCCATTTAACAATAAAAACTTCTATGGGGCGACCAAAATTGCAGGTGAAGCGATGTGTACAGCCTATAATGATAGATATGGTTTAGAGATTGTAGGGCTTAGATATATGAATGTTTATGGACCTGGACAAGACCAACATGCTGTTTATAGTGGGGTTGTACCAATTGTTTTAAATAAAATTGACCGAAATGAAGCTCCAATGGTTAATGGAGATGGAAGTCAAGCGTATGATTTTATCTATGTTGAAGATATTGCACGATGTAATATTTGTGCTGTAAAATCTGATGTTAATTTAGGTTATTATAATGTTGGAACAGAGGTTCAGACCAGCGTAAAAGAGCTGTGTGATACCATGTTAGAGCTAAAAGAGTCTGATTTAGAGGTTCAATATGTACCTTACAGTGAAGATGATGCTCGTCAATTGGTTCAAAATAGAATTGGTTCAAGAGAGAAAGCAGAAGTTGAATTGGGCTTTAAGTATAAATATTCTCTTAGAGATGGATTACAGAAGCTTATTGACTGGCGAATAGAGAATGGGATTAAGGGGTAAAGAGATGAATATACCAATTACAAAAACCATATTTGGTCAAGAAGAGGCAGAAGCGATTGTAAAACCATTAGAGACAGGTTGGGTTGTGCAAGGACCTAATGTGGCTAAATTTCAAGAGATGTTTTCTGATTTTACAGGGGCAAAATATTCTCATGCAACCACTTCATGTACTACAGCACTTCATCTTGGATTAGAGGCGATGGGATTGGGAAGAGGCGATAAGGTAATTGTTCCTTCATTTACCTATGTTGCTTCTGCTAATTCGGTTGAGTATACAGGTGCAGAGGTTGTCTTTTGTGATATTAACTTAAGAACTTTTAATATGGATGAGACAAAACTTGAAGCACTTATTAAGAGTGACAGTGCCATTAAGGCGATTATGCCTGTAAACCTTTTTGGTTTATGTTCTGATATGCCATTTATTATGGAACTTGCAAAGCGATATAATCTAAAAGTTATTGAAGATTCTGCTTGTGGATTTGATGGTTGGATAGGAGAGAAACACTCTGGTACTTTTGGAGATGTTGGTTGTTTCTCATTTCATCCTCGTAAATCTATCTGTACAGGTGAGGGGGGAATGTTGATTACCAATGATGACACTTTGGCAAATGTTGTTTCTCAACTTAAAGACCATGGTGCATCTAAATCAGATTTACAACGTCATAAAGAGAAGGGTGGTTCGCTTTTACCTGACTTTACCATGAGAGGTTATAACTACCGTATGACTGATATGCAAGGTGCGTTGGGTGTTTGTCAGATGAATAAAAAAGAGTATATTATGAATGGACGACGTGATGTTGCTTCTAAATATGATATTGCTCTAAAAGATGTTGCTGAACTGATTACCCCATATATTCCAGAGACTTACAAACATGGTTTTCAATCTTATGTCTGTATCTTTAGTGATGGAGAGGATATATCAAATTTAACCAAAGAGCAGATTGATAGAATCAATATTAAAAGAAATATTTTTATGGAAAAACTCGAAGATAAAAATATTGCTACTCGACAGGGAACACACGCCGTTCATACGTTGGGATATTACAAAGATAAAAATGGTTTTAAAGATGAAGATTTCTTAATGAGCTATGCAGGAGATAGACTCTCTATAGCCATTCCATTATATGCAGGTATGAGTGATGAAGAGTTTGATTATGTTATCTCTTCTATGAAAGAGGCTTTAAAATAATATGTGTGGTATTGTAGGGGCATTATCGCTAAATAGACCATCAGTAGATGTTAGTTATGCTAAAGCCATGGCAGATAAGATTGCTCATCGTGGTCCTGACGATGCAGGTTATCTTTTTGTTCATACAGGCACAAGGCATCTCAATAGAGTATCTTTTTATCATAATCTTACAGATTATAAGTTTAAAAGTATTGAGGATATGCTTCCTGCAATAGAGTCTGATTCGGTTCAAAAAGAGTTGAACTCTCACGATTATGACCTCTATATGGGACACAGAAGACTCTCTATCTTAGATATTTCTCGTGCAGGGCATCAACCCATGAGCGATTTATCTAAAAATATATGGATAGCCTATAATGGAGAAATCTATAACTTTAAAGAGTTACGAACAGAGTTAGAATCATTGGGACACTGTTTTAAAAGTCACACAGATACCGAGGTTATTATCTATGCCTACATTGAGTGGGGGATAGCCTGTATAGAGCGTTTTAATGGAATGTTTGCTTTTTCGCTTTATGACAATTTTAAAAAGAAATTTTATCTGGTTCGAGACCGTTATGGAATTAAACCACTCTACTACCATATAAGTGAAGATAATACGCTTATCTATGCGAGTGAGATTAAATCTATTTTAGAGTATAAAGAGTATCAAACAGAGGTGGATAAAGAGGCTCTTTTAGAGTACTTTACCTTTCAAAATATATTTACCAACAAAACCCTACATAAAAATATTCAGCTTCTAGAAGCTGGACACTATTTTGAGATAGATTTGAACTCTAAAGAGGTGGTAAAAAAACAGTATTGGGATTTTGATTTCTCTGAATCTTTAACATTAAAAGATGAACGAGAGTATATTGAAGAGTTAGATAGACTTTTTACTCAAGCTGTTAAGAGACAACTTGTAGCTGATGTTCCTGTAGGAAGTTATCTTAGTGGAGGAATGGACAGTGGTTCGATTACTGCCATTGCTTCTAAACACTTTAGAGGAAGCAGTGATTATCTAAAGACATTTACTGTAGGATTCGATTTAAGTAGTGCCAGTGGAATGGAGCTTACCTTTGATGAACGTGCAAAAGCTGAGTATATGTCCTATAAATTTAAGACTGAACACTATGAGATGGTATTAAAATCAGGAGATATGGAGAGATGTATGGGCAATTTTGCTTACCATCTTGAAGAGCCAAGAGTTGGACAGAGTTACCCCAACTATTATGCCTCTAAATTGGCAAGTAAATTTGTAAAAGTTGTTTTAAGTGGTGCAGGGGGAGATGAGCTTTTTGCAGGTTACCCTTGGCGATACTATCGTGCTACAAATAATAGAGATTTTGATAATTATATTGATAAATATTATGGCTTTTGGAAGCGATTAATTGATAATAAAGATGTACAAGAGGTCTTTTCACCTATATCGGATGATATTCAAAATGTATGGACAAGAGATATTTTTGCCAATGTATTTAAAACACCTTCTTCTTTACAGACTCCTGAAGAGTATATTAATCACTCTCTCTATTTCGAAGCAAAAACTTTTCTACATGGTCTTTTGGTTGTTGATGATAAGCTCTCTATGGCACACTCTTTAGAGACAAGAGTTCCCTTCTTAGATAATGATTTGGTTGATTTTGCTCAAAAAGTTCCTGTAAATATGAAACTTGGAAATTTAAAACAGGTCTCAAGAATGGATGAGAATGAGATTGGTAAAATGCAGAAAACCAATGATGGTAAGATTCTTTTACGAAAAGCGATGCGTCACCATATTCCTGAAGATATACACTCTGCTGTTAAACAAGGTTTTAGCTCTCCTGATAACAGTTGGTTTAAAGGGGAGAGTATAGATTTTGTAAGAGAGAAGCTCTTAAATCCTAATGCTAATATCTATAAATATATGGATAAGAATGCTGTTGAACGATTGGTTAATGAGCATCTTAGTGGAGAGCATAATCGAAGACTCTTTATCTGGTCTCTTCTGAATTTTGAGGAGTGGAGCAGTATCTATGCCTAATATAAAATTTGCTTTTTTAGGAGCAACAAACTACTCAAAAGAGTTATTACTCTTTTTAATTGAAAAGAGCTTTATACCTTCTGTTATCTTTGCTATACCAAAAGAGTTTTCTATCTCTTATAGTGAAGAGAAGGTAAAAAATACAAACTATGCAAATTTAGAAGAGATAGCCAAAGAGTATGGTATCCCTTATTTTGAAGTAGACTCAACAGAGGGAAAACGGTTAAAAGATTACAGTACTTTAATTAAGGAGATGAATCTTGATTTGTTGTTGGTTCTTGGTTGGTATTATATGATACCTACAACTATAAGAGATTTAACAAAATATGGAGCGTGGGGTATTCATGCGTCACTCCTTCCCAAATACGCTGGTGGAGCTCCACTTGTTTGGGCAATTATCAATGGAGAGAAAGAGAGTGGTGTAACGCTTTTTAGAATGGAAGATGGTGTCGACGATGGAGATATTATTGCTCAAGAGAGAGTTGCCATAGCATATGAAGATACAATTAAAGAGGTTTATGAAAATGCGACTAAAAAATCTAAAGATATTTTGGTAACTGTTTTTAAAAATTTTGACAATCTTACTTTTACCAAGCAAGATAAGGAGAGGATAGAAGTCTTTCCTCAAAGAAGTCCTGAAGATGGAGATATTGATTGGAGCAGTAGTGCTTTGAGTATCTATAACTTTATACGCGCTCAAACTTTACCCTATCCTTGTGCTTTTTCTTTGATAAATGGAAATCGTTTAAAAATTATTAGTAGTAGAGTGATTGATATAGAGAATAGAAATTATCAATATGGAGAAGTTGTTCTTTTAGACGATAGAGCTGTTGTTGCAACGAAGGATAACTTTTTAGAGATAGAACTACTCAATGATGGAACAGAAGAGTATAGATTTAAAAATTACGCAAATATACATAACTTATATGGAAAAATATTTGAAACAAAAAAGAGTTAAAGGGGATTCTATGATACAAGATTTAGATTTAAATAAGACAAAAGTAAAGGTCTGTTCAAGATGTATTTATGACGAGAGAGTTGCATCTATATCTTTTGATGAAGAGGGTGTTTGTAACTATTGTCATCAACTTGAAAAATTAAAAAATGATTATGGTACAGGTTCAGAAAAAGGGGAAGAGGAGTTTAAAAGAATAGCCGAACAGATTAAAAAAGATGGAAAAGGGAAAAAATATGACTGTATTGTTGGTGTAAGTGGTGGTACAGACTCATCTTATATGTTATATCTTGCCAAAAAATGGGGTTTAAGACCACTGGCTGTTCATTATGATAACACTTGGAACAGTGCCATTGCTACAGAAAATATTAGAAAAGTTCTGGGTGCTTTGGATATTGATCTCTATACTCATGTTGTTGATAATCGAGAATCGGATGATATTTTTAAATCTTTCTTTTATGCCGATGTTGCAGAGATAGAAGCCTCAACAGATTTAGCCTTAGCAGAGGTTATGTACAGAGCTGCATGGAAGTATAAAGTTAAGTATGTTTTAGAGGGTCACTCATTTATAACTGAAGGTATCTCTCCTGTAGGTAGAAACTATTTTGATGGAAAATATATTCAATCAATCCATAAAAAGTTTGGAAAATTACCAATGAAAACTTATCCATTAATGACATTTAATAGATTTATCTTTTGGAGTACCTTTGCTAAAATAAAAAAAATTAGACCTTTTTGGTACATAGATTATAACAAAGAGGATGCAAGAGCCTTTTTAGAGAAAGAGTATGATTGGAAATATTATGGTGGACACCATCTAGAGAACAGAATGACAGCCTTTTTTCATGGCATCTATGCACCTCAAAAGTTTAATACAGACTTTAGAAATAATACCCTCTCTGCGTTGGTTAGAAATGGAAATATGTCAAGAGAAGATGCGTGGGTAGAGTACAATACTCCACCAAAAGTAGAGAAAGAGTTGTTAACCTATTTTAAAAAACGGATGAATTTGAGTGATGAAGAGTATGAAGAGGTTATGTCAAGAGAACCTAAATCTTGGGTAGAGTATCCTACTTATAAAAAAAGATTTGAGCTTCTTCGACCACTTTTTAAAGTTTTGGCAGATGCAAACCTTGTTCCTATGAGTTTTTATCTTAAGTACTGTTTTCCTATCAAGGTTGAAAAGTGATAACCATTGTAGATTATGAGATGGGTAATACAGGCTCAATAGCAAACATGTTTAAATATCTTGGAGTCGCTTCAACCATAGAGAGTGATCCTGATAAGATTAAAAATGCTTCAAAGATTCTTCTTCCTGGTGTTGGCTCTTTTGATATGGCGATGAAGAAGATAAAAGAGAAAAATTTGGATGAAGTTCTAAACGAAAAAGTTTTAAAAGAGAAAACCCCTCTGCTGGGTATCTGTTTGGGGATGCAACTTTTGACAAACAGCAGTGAAGAGGGTAAAGCTGATGGATTTGGATGGATACCTGCAAAGAGTTTAAGTTTTAAAAATAGAATTGATAAGAGACTTAAAATACCCCATATGGGATGGAATCTTGTTCATAAAAAAGAGGAGAGCCTTTTAACCCAAGGATTTGAAGAGTTGGATGAGATGAGGTTCTATTTTGTACACTCCTATTTTGTTCAAGTAGAAGATGAAAAAAATTCAATACTTAAAACAGAGTATGGATTAGAGTTTGATAGTGCTATACAAAAAGATAATATTTTTGGAGCTCAATTTCATCCTGAGAAGTCTCATAAATTTGGTATGAAACTTTTTGAAAATTTCGCAAGGCTTTAAAATGTTAAAAACAAGAGTAATCCCTTGTCTTCTATTACAAGACAATAGTTTAGTAAAAACTGTAAAGTTTAAACAATATAACTATATTGGAGACCCCATTAATACGGTGAGAATATTTAACGAGTTAGAAGTTGACGAGTTAATGTTTTTAGATATTTTTGCTTCAAAAGAGAATCGAGAGATAAATTTTGATCTGTTAAGAGATATAGCCAATGAGTGTTTTATGCCTTTGGCATATGGTGGGAATATTAAGAGTCTAGAGGATGCAAAAAAGATATTTGAGATTGGTTTTGAAAAGATTGTGGTCAACTCAAACTCATTTAATAACTTAAAATTAATAGAAGATTTAGCAGAATATTTTGGTAACCAGAGCATTGTGGGCTCAATAGATGTAAAACAGACTTTTTTTGGAAAAGAGAAAGTTTTCTCAACTCATGGAGAGAAAAAAGAGAGAGTTGATTTGGTTGGTTGGGCAAAAGCATTAGAAGAAGCAGGAGTTGGAGAGTTACTCATCACCTCTATAGATAGAGATGGAACATGGAAAGGTTATAACAACTCTCTTCTGAAGAGAGTAACAGATAGTGTACAAGTTCCTGTTATTGCCAATGGTGGTGCAGGTTGCATCGAAGATATTGGAAGTGTGGTTAAAGAAGCAAATGTCTCTGCTTGTGCTGTTGGAAGTATGGTTGTTTATCAAAAAGAGGGGATGGGTGTTCTTGTTAATTTTCCTGATAGAAAGAAATTAGAGAAGATTTTATCTTAATATAATTAAATTAAATTTAACAAAAAAATGACTATTCTCTCTCTTTTGGGTACTTTTTTACTATAAGTTACTAAAAAGTTACACATTTTTACAAAAAAATAGAGATTTTTCAAATTTTTTTTAATTAAGAGTAAATTTATCCTATTTAAACTATAATCCCTCTATAACTTAAAAAACAGAAGGAAAATAAATGGCAACAGTAACATTTAAAAATGACATCGTATGTAATCTAGCAGGAACAGAATTAAACGTAGGAGACACAGCTCCAGTAGTAACAGTAGTAAACTGTAACCCAATGCTTCAAAATGAGCAAGTTGGTGGAGAAGGTAAAGTTCAACTAGTAATCGCTGTTCCTTCATTAGATACAGGTGTATGTGATGCAGAAACAAGAAGATTTAATACAGAAGCAGCGTCTCTTGACGGTGTAGAAGTAATGACAGTATCTATGGATTTACCATTTGCTGCTGCTAGATGGTGTGGAGCTGCTGGAATCGAAAACATCAAAGTATGTTCAGACTTTAGAAACAAAGATTTCGCAAACGCTTATGGTGTTCTTTTAGCTGACGGTCCTTTGGCTGGTGTAACTGCAAGAGTTATCTTTGTAGTTGGTAAAGATGGTAAAATTGCTTATAAGCAAACTGTACCTGAAATTACAGAAGAGCCTAACTACGAAGAAGCTCTTGCTGCTGCAAAAGCTGCTCTATAAGCACCGACCCTCGAACTCCTTGAAAAATCCTCTTCTTTTGAAGAGGATTAACTACTCTTCTCTATTTTCTACTTTTCGCTATAATACCCCTAATGAGATATACACCCAAACAGATTGAAAAATACCAACGTCAACGCTATATTACTTTTTTAGAAAAGGTAACCAAAAATCTTTTTAAGATGTTTCGTGATGAGAAGACCACACAAGAGCAATTTTTAAAAAAATTTAATGAGCTTGTTAAAAAATTGGATGAACAGGTATCTATACAGTTAAACTCTGAATACCATCATCAGATGAAATCCTATATTGATCGGCTTAAACTAGAAGTAGAGAGCGAATTCAAACTGGATGATATTCGTGAAGCCAATATGACTCTTTTAAATAGGCTTCAGAAATTGAAAAATGGTAACTCTTATAAAAAAGATAAACATAAATATAAGAGCCAAAATCAAGATTGGGGTTAAGAGGCTCTCTGCCTTTTTTTCTCTAAAAGCTTCCAATAGAGCTTTTCAAAGTACTGTTCGAGTCTACTTTTAGGTTTTTTACTCAACTTTAACTTGTTTATAGATATAAATTTTTTATGGTTCTTTTCTAGAAATCGTTCTAAAACTTCAAAATCTTTATCTTTCATCTCATCGGGATGGTAACAGATTGTCCATGTTCCAAAAGGCATTTTTCGAGGTTTCCAAAGTTGTTGAGGAATCCAATACATGTTGTACTCATAGTATGGTGACCATGCAATACCATCGGAAATGATGTTAATATCACTCTCGCTTTGTAGTGCTTTAATAGTATTTTCATCAAAAGAGTGGGCTGGGGCTATCCATGCTCTACATGAGATATTATGTTTTTTAAATATCTTTATTCCTTCTCTTATCTTACGCTTCTGCTCTTCTAGTGGAACTCCTGCAAACTCTGAGTAATCATTAATTGGAACAATGCTCTTATGTTTTGTACTGTATTTATGTTCAAATCCATGTAGTGCTATCTCCCAATCTCTCTTTTGCCATCTTTTGACCTGTTTCCAAAAGTTACTATTGGGTTTATCCACCATCAATGCTTCATCTAAGTTGTTTGGAATAACAGCTACAATGGGTTTTATATGGTAATTGTTTAAAAGTTTTTCTAAACGACTCCAGTTTTTATGGTTCATTGTAGGGGAAGCATCGTCAATTCTTATAATATATTTTTCAAACATAGCTCTTCTTTATCTTTTTTTCTGATATTCTATCATAAAATAAAAAACAACATTAAGCCCCAAAAACGAAAAATGTTATTTTATGTTTTATTAATGAATTTTTAGCTATTATTGTATTTCTACTCAACTCTATTTTTGAGTAACAAAGAGTAGCTAAACCTTTAAAATATAGGGTTTTAATAAATATGGAGTAAATAATGACTTTGCCTATTAAACAATTTAATTATACAATAATAAATTCTCGTCAAGAAAAAAAAACTAAAAGTTCTACATATGCTGTGCTGAAAGGATATACCAAAATACAATATATCCAAAAAAGAGTTGTTGATTTTCTAGTTGGAGGATCACTACTACTTTTTTCTTTGCCTATAATTGCTTATACTGTTTATCGAATTAAAAAAGAGTCTCCAGGTTCTATATTTTTTAAACAGTCTCGAATTGGATTAAATGGTAAGCCATTTACCTGTTATAAATTTAGAAGTATGCACGTAAACAGTAAATTTAATCCTTATACGCAAGAGAATGATTCTAGAATTTTCCCGTTTGGAAATACCATGCGTAAGATGCGTATTGATGAGCTTCCTCAGCTTTTAAATATTATAAAGGGTGAAATGCACCTCATTGGACCTAGAGCAGAGTGGGATATTTTGGTAAAAGATTATGAAAAAATTATTCCTCATTATCATGACCGACATCTTGTTGCCCCTGGTATTACAGGTTTAGCACAAGTCTGTTACCCTTATGGTCGTAATGTAGAAGATGCCAAAAAGAAGTTAGAATATGATATGAAATATATAACCAATTGGTCTTTAAAGAAAGAGATTATGGTGATTTTTAAAACCATTAAAGTTGTCCTTGGTAAAGAGGGAATCTAAAAATAAACTTCTTGTATAAGTAAAATACAAGAAGTTCAAATAAGGGAGAGATGTGAAAATACTTGTAACAGGAGCAGGGGGCTTTATAGGCTTTCATTTGAGTAAAAAGTTGATTGAACGTGGTGATACCGTTGTTGGATTGGATAATATCAATGACTATTATGATGTAAATCTTAAATATGCACGATTGAATGAGTTGGGTATCGAGAAAAACTCTATTATTGATAATAAACCAATAGCCTCTTCTTATAAAAATTTTTCTTTTATAAAAACAGATTTAGCTGATAGAGAGAGTATGGATAGACTTTTTGAATCAGAAAAGTTTGATGCTGTTTGTAATCTTGCAGCACAAGCTGGTGTTCGTTACTCTATTGAGAATCCTCATGCCTATATTGATTCCAATATTGTTGGTTTTATGAATATTTTAGAGGGGTGTCGTCATCATGGTGTTAAAAATCTCTCTTATGCCAGTAGTTCTAGTGTTTATGGTCTGAATAAATCACAACCTTTTAAAACCACAGACCATACCGACCATCCAATAAGTCTTTATGCTTCTACCAAAAAGTCAAATGAGATGATGGCTCACACCTATAGTCATCTATATGATATATCAACAACAGGTCTTCGATTTTTTACAGTTTATGGACCGTGGGGCAGACCCGATATGGCACCAATGCTTTTTACTGATGCAATTTTAAATAACAGACCTATTAAAGTTTTTAACCATGGGAATATGAGTCGAGATTTTACCTATGTTGATGATATTGTTGATGGTATTATAAAAGTAATTGATAATCCAGCACAAAGTAATAAAGAGTGGAGTGCAAATAATCCTCAATCAGACAGCTCTTCAGCCCCTTATCGAATTTATAATATTGGGAATAATGCTCCTGTAAATCTTATGGAATTTATCTCTGAAATAGAGACAGCAGTAGGTGTTGTAGCAGAGAAAAATTTTATGAAGATGCAAGATGGAGATGTGGAATCAACCTATGCAGATACTTCGGGGCTAATAGATGATTTTAACTATAAACCATTTACGCCCCTCAATAAGGGTATCAATGAATTTGTCATATGGTTTAAACATTTTTATAATAAATAATAAAAATGTTTAAATTTTGAGTACAATTTGGAACTTATCCTTGTTGTGTCTCTCCTGAATAACTCATTGTACCATATTGTAGATTTCCAACATGTTTAAATCCAAGTGATTTCATAGCATGTTGTACCTGATAACTTCTACTTCCTGAAAGGCAGTATACAATGATAGGTTCATCTTTTTTATCATTGAACTTTTCAATCTCTGCATAGAAACGAGAGGTTGGAACAAGTGCATCTGTCCCTACAATATGACTCATCTTATATTCCATGGCTTCTCGAACATCCATAAGTATAAAATTCACCATATTTAAGGTTTTAGCTTCAATTAATGCTTCTAATTCATCCCCATCAAGTTGCTCTTTTTTAAGAAGTGTAATTGCCTCTTCTGTTGTAAGACCTCTTGAGTGTTGATGAACCACTTCCTCAATTATTTCAGTTTTTTTTTGAGACTCTGCATACTCTGGTGTACAGAAGATACCACAGTGACAGAGACCATCTTCAGGAATCTCTTTCTCTATAGCTGGTTTACAAGGACAGATTCTATTGTCTGCTTCTTTTCTCTCCTCTTTTGTCTCACCAATAACCATAAAACAAGGACAAAATCGTTTACCATACATGAGCTTGTTTCGTGCAAGACCCATAGCAACACCTTCGTTTACATCCTCATTTGGGTTCTGTACCCAACCAAAACTCTTATTTACTTTCTCAATAAAAGTCCATGTTTTTTCAAACTCCGTTTTAAACTCTTCTGAATTCATATCAACAGTTTTCATTGTTTTTCCTTATATCTTAATGTAAGAAATTCTACAACAATATTATTAATTAATTGTATGATTTCCATCTAAAAGAATATCTTTCATTAAAATATTTATCTCTTGTAACATATTCCGTGTTTTATTTAGATCTATACCAATTTTATTACCTGTTATTTCAATTCCAATTCCTTTTGTAAAATTAATCTCTGCATTGTCTATTTTTTTTTCTATTTCATCAACCTTTCCGTGCATCTCAATCTCTAATTGTTCAAAAAAATGGGTGGTTTTATTAATATCTATAAGTACCTTCTCTTCACTCAAATCAAAGCCTAATTTTTTTAACAAATCATCTG
>Ga0256828_1000373_pt1 | contig 30492 bp, 34 predicted proteins | sample CV88metaG_FD_185993 | JGI IMG/M metagenome (GOLD analysis project Ga0256828, IMG submission 185993) | Hydrothermal vent microbial communities from East Pacific Rise, Pacific Ocean - CV88 | ecosystem: Environmental > Aquatic > Marine > Hydrothermal vents | place: Pacific Ocean: East Pacific Rise...
ACCAAGAGCTTTCATTTTACCATCTTTACCATGACATCCAGCACATTTTGCAAATGCTGTAGGAGCTGTTGCTGTTTCTGCTTTAGATGCTACAGCATCTTTTGTTGCTTCTACTGCTTTTGTTGCTGTATCTTTAGCTTCTTTTGCTACTTCAGCTGTTTTTTCAGCAGCAACTGCTGCTACCTCTTTTGTTGCTTCTACTGCTTTTGTTGCTTTTTCAGCTACTTGTGCTGTTGCCTCTTTTGCTACTTGAGCTGTTTTTTCTACTGCTGCAGATGCTACCTCTTTTGTTGCTTCTACTGCCTTTGTTGCCTTTTCAGCTACTGTTTCACTATGTGCTGGAGCTGTTGCTTCTGTTTTTGTAGGTTCAGCTTTTGTCTCACTAGCTTTTTCTTGTCCACAACCAATAAGTAATAACGATGCTGTTACTACTGATAATATTGTAAGTTTTTTCATATTCTTCCTTTAGTAAATTTATGCGTGATTATACAACAACTATTATAAAAATTGATTGCAACCACTTTTTTTATACCTTTTTTGGATTAATAATCTTTTTTTTTGCCAAAAGTTTATCCCAAAGCATATTATCACTCCACTCATTTTTAATTTGATTTGAAAATTTAATATCTTTTAATTCTATCTCTCCCATTAATTTATTATAAGCATCATCTCTAAAACCTTGTGCATATCCAGTTTGAGTTTCATGTACTATAATACTATGTACTTTAACATTTTTCTCGCCATTTACCATACCAGTACAGAGTAAAACTCTTTCGACTATCAAATATATAACTCTTGAAAACTGTTCAGCTGAAGGACTAACAGGAAGTTCTATCCATCTAAGTGAATGTTTTTTCATATCAGTTATATATTCAATACTATCTCTATTCCATATGGTAATAGCATGGTCAAAACTATCTATTAACTCTTTTATATATAGTTTAGTAAGACCAAAATCATATACCATTTGTCCATTATCAAGATAGTTAGATTCTAAAAGTACCTCTACTATATAAGAGTGTCCATGGAGATTTTGACTACATCTCTGTGTTGAGCAGTTTCGCACTATATGTGCATTTTCAAATTTAAAAAGTTTTCTTATTATCACCTATTATCCTCTTTGCCAATTCAATATCTTTGAATTAGATATTAAATTATAACAAAAAGATAGTTTTACTAAGAAGAGAGTTTAATCTCTTCTTATTTAAAATTAAGGTATAGGCACTTTTACAGTTCCAGCTTCTGTTCCATCACTTTTCCAAAGAGTATATTCATTTCCATCATTTGCTTTAAAAAATAGAATATCATCGACATCGGTTAAATAATATGTATTCGATTCACCATTAGGATTAATATCTTTTACCATTACTGTTCCAGCTTCTGTTCCATCACTTTTCCATAATTCTCTTTTGTGAGTGCCATCATTTGCTGTAAAATATAAAGTTCCATTTACATTAGTAAAATATTCAGGATTTGATTTTCCATTAGGATTAATATCTTTTACCATTACTGTTCCAGCTTCTGTTCCATCACTTTTCCATAATTCTACTCCATGAGTACCATCATCTGCAGTAAAATATAAAATTCTATTTATATTAATTAGATTAGAATAAATACTTCCTCCACTTTCACTTTGATTTATATTAATATCTTTAACTATTACAGTTCCATTTTCTGTTCCATCACTTTTCCATAATTCATATCCATGAGTACCATCATTTGCTATAAAGTATAAAGTTCCATTTACATTAACTAAGTTAGTAGAATTAGAATCTCCATTAGGATTAATATCTTTAACTATTATAGTTCCATTTTCTGTTCCATCACTTTTCCATAATTCTACTCCATGAGTACCATCATTTGCAACGAAATATAAAGTTCCATTTATCTCTATTAAATCTTTAGGATTAGATGAATTATTAGAATTAATATCTTTTACCATTACAGTTCCATCTTCTGTTCCATCACTTTTCCATAATTCATCTCCATGAGTACCATCATTTGCATTAAAATATAAAATTCCATTTAGATTAACTAAATACATAGGATAAGAATCTACATTAGGATTAATATTTTTTACCATTACAGTTCCATCTTCTGTTCCATCACTTTTCCATAATTCTACTCCATGAGTACCATCATCTGCAGTAAAATATAAAATTCCATTTACATTTTTGATTAAGTTATAATTAAGAGAATTTCCATTTGGATTAATATCTTTTACCATTATTGTTCCATTTTTTGTTCCATCACTTTTCCATAACTCTCTTCCATAAACGCTATCTTCTGCTAGAAAATAGGCTATACCATCTACTATTATAGGTTTTTTAATATGTATTCCATCTAAACCTACTTCTTTATCCAAAGAGACTACATTTTTATTATTATCAATTTTATATAATTTACTATTGTTATTAGTTTGATCTTCAATCAAAGCCTTTAAATCCAAAGAGCGAATAACAACTCCACCATCTAATTCAAAAATTCTACTTGCTGATGCGTTATGTTCATCCCAAGCTGTTAGTTTAAGTTTTAGAGGTTCTCTATATTGATAATTGGTTAGATATACTATAGAATTATTGGTATCTCCACTAAAAATTGCATTTCCACTTAGTTTTTCCCATCTATAACTTATAGTATCATTACTATCATCTCTAGTAATTACTGTTACTTTTAAAGTGCTTCCATTTACTTCACTTCTAAATCCTTCTATAAATGGTGGATGATTTATCAAAACATCTATCTCTCCTGTTTCACTTATATGAATTGTAAAAGTTGTTGAAAAAATCTCTCCATCACTATTAATTAGATTGAAACTATATATATAGTCTCCTGCATTAGATGGGGGAGTATAGGTTACATGCAAAGGTATATATGCTGAATTAGCAAAATTTAGCTGACCATTATTAGGAGAAAAACTACCCTCACCATGTGTACTAGTAATAGTATAGTTGAGTATATCTTGATTTGGATTATATACATTAAAAGTCAAATCTGTATTATCTGAGTTGTTAAATACTATAGAACGAAGTGATGGAACTGCTTCTGTTTGTTCATTTATACTTCTAAGAGGTATAGTAATAGATGAGGTTCCACTACTTAGATTTCCATTATACTCCCCTCTAAAAATTATATCTCCATCTGAATTATAAGCTTTGACTACAAAGGTCAATGGTTCACCCATAGGTAAAGCTACAGTTTGTATATACCACTCTCCTCGTTGCAAATCTAAAGAAAATGGAGAATTTTGCATATAAACATGTGCAGAACTATTAACATCTAGTGTCATAGTCATAATAATAGTATCTGCTTTTTGCATTATCTGATTTGATAATTTATCTATTGTATTTTGAGGATTTGGCACTCTAATTTCTACTTTTTTTGTTTGGATATGATTATTAGTGTTAGAACCACAGCTAATAAAAAAAACCCCTACTATTATAGATAGTAATAAATTCCACCATATAAATTTATATCGTTTCATAATTAACTCCTTAAATTATAATTTTAAATATTCTAATAAAGAATAGTTTTTGCAATCTTAATTATAACAGTGAAAAGTTGGGAAAAAGTAAGAATTATGATGTTTTTATATTTTTTTTTATTAAAAATATATTTTAACATATAAATTTATATGAAAGAAGATTAATATCTCAAAATTTAATATTTTGAGATATTAAAATTAAATTATAGAGCCTCTTGGTTCTCTTCTCCTGTTCTAACTCTAATAACTTTGCTTATATCACTTATAAAGATTTTACCATCTCCAATTTTACCTGTATGAGCTGATTTTTTAATAGCATTAATAGCTTTATCGGCAAATTCTTGATTACTAACAACTATCTCTATTTTTACTTTAGGAATAAACTCAACTATATATTCAGCACCTCTATATAGTTCTGAATGTCCTTGTTGTCGTCCATATCCTTTTACTTCTGAAATTGTCATACCCTCAATTCCTGATTCGACTAGAGCATCTTTTACATCTTCTAATTTAAATGGTTTAATTATTGCTTCAATTTTTTTCATTTTATCTACCTTTTACCAATTTTTACAAAAAACCTTATAGGTTCATTGCTTTTTCTCCGTGAGTTGCCTCATCTAAGCCTTTGAATTCAGTCTCCTCATCAACTCTACCACCACCTGTTAGTGCAGATGATATATAAAATACAATAGCTGTCATAATACTACTATAAACAACTGTTAAACCTATAGCTTTAAACTGTGCTAACATCTGAGTACCTAATACATAATCATCAGCTTTTAAATATGGTGCAATAAATAAAGCAGTTGCAATAGAACCCCAAATACCTACTAAACCATGTACCCAAAAAGCATCTAAACTATCATCTACTTTAAAGATTTTTTTAAGCTTAGTCACACCAATAAATCCAACAATACCTCCAATCAAACCTATAATAATAGCACCCATTACATCAGTACTACCACTAGCAGGTGTAATTGCTACCAAACCAGCAACAGCTCCAGAAGCACCACCAATTAATGTTGGAGTTTTATATACAATATATTCAGCAAGTAACCAACCAATAACACCAAGAGATGCTGCTACATTTGTAACAAGAAAAGCATTACCAGCAATACCATCAGCAGCCACTTCACTACCAGCATTAAATCCAAACCAACCAAACCATAATAGAGCTGAACCAAGAACAGCAAATACAGGAGAGAATGGTTTCATAGCAGTTGTTCCATAACCTTTTCTTTTACCTAAAATCATAGCTACAACAAAACCTGCAATACCAGCATTAATATGCACAACAGTACCACCTGCAAAATCCATTTCACCAAAATTTAGAGTCTCTCCTCCACCCCATGCCCAATGAGTAACAGGAGCATAAACGACCAAAATCCAAATAGCAGAAAAAATTGTAAATGTTGAAAATTTTACTCTTTCTATCATTGCACCACTAGCGATTGCTACAGCAATAGCAGCAAAAGTGCCTTGAAATGCAACAAACAAAAGTTCAGGAATAGTCCCTGTTAAACTTTTATCAGTAATACCATTTAATAAAATTTTACCCGTACCAAAAAAGTCTCCTTCTCCAAAAGCTATACTATAACCAGCTACAACCCATACAAGAGTACCAACAGCAAACGCTATTAAACTCATTCCCATGGTATTGAGAACATTTTTACTTCTTGTCATACCACCATAAAAGAGTGCTAATCCTGCTGGTGTCATAAGCATTACAAATGCAGTTGCAACTATCATCCATGCTGTATCTCCTCCATTTAATGTATCTTCAGCAGATGCAAAAATAGGTAGAAACAACAATGTTAATAATACTAAAAATTTATTTTTCATAAACTTTGTCTCCTTCAAAATTTTAATTTTGTGTAGTATAACTAAAATTTATAAATAAAACTATTTTTATTTTGTATAAAAAATAATCAATTTTACAAAAAAATTATAAGCAGAAAAATATTAAAATAGTTTGATATATTTAACATTAATAAACATTATATATTATTACATTTTGTATCACTTTATAAATTGCTTAAAAAATAATCATGTAAATAATTATTAATTTCTATATTTTTGATTACAATACTATTAAAATTCAAAGGAATAAAATATGAAATTTACAAAAATAAGTTTAATAACAGCATTGGCTGTAAGTGGAGCATTTGCAATAGATAGTAGTAGTACTATATCTGGTGATGCAAAAATTTTTTATGGTACAGATGATGCAGGTAATCATGATATATTTGACAAAAGTTCATCATATGGAGATGCCTCATTAAGTATAGATTATTCAAAAAAAGTAACAGATAATATATCTATAAATGCAGGAGTTACTGGATTATCTACTTTAGGGTTAGAAAATACAGTTGTTAGTGATGTTTGGGCAAAAGGTGAAGGTGTTAATGGACTTGATGATACTGTATGGATTGATGTTGCAAATATCACAGCAAAATTTGGTAAAACTACAGCTGTTATTGGACGACAAAAACTCGATACACCTTTAGCATTTACTGAGACTTGGAATATTGTAGAAAACACATTTGATGCTTTTACTTTTATTAATAATAATATTCCTGATACTACTATAGTAGCTTCAGCAGTAACTAGAGCTAATGGAATAAGTAATTTTACAAATTTCCAAGGAGGTATGACCGATTTGGGTGATGGAATTTATACTGCTGGTATAGTAACTAAATTTATTCCTAATACAACAGCTCAAGTTTGGTATTATGAAATCAATGGAATTTTAAATAATAAAAAAGCATGGGCTCAAGTAGATTCAGAAGTAACTAAAGGTGTTACAGTAGGAGTTCAATATGCACAAGGAAGTAGCAATTCTCAATTTGTAGCAGGAAAAGTTGGTTTTGAAGATGATAAACTTAGTACATATATAGCATATTCAGAAGCTGATAAAAAAGGAAATTTGGATTTTACTAATTATGGTGGATTTGGTGGTTCAAAAGCTTACACAGAAGCATGGTGGAATTTTGGTTTTGTAACAACTCCTGATGCTTCAACAGTAGCTCTAGGAGCATCTTATGATTTAAATTCTGTTCAATTAGGAGTTCAATATACAGCTGTTGATAGTGGAGCAAAAAATAATGATATGAATGAGTTAACATTAACAGCAGATACTTCAATCCAAGGAGTTGATGTGTCTTTTGCATTTATTAATGCTGATGCCGATGATAATACAATTGATGGAAATACAGTTCAAGCATATATGACACTTCCTTTTAATCTATAAATCATATAACTGAGGCTTTTTTAACCTCAGTTTGATTTATATAAGACTAAATAATATATATATTATTATCTCCTACGATAAGATAATGCCTCTAATATATGTAGTTTTTCAATTATATCTGAGTCATCTAAATCGGCTATAGTTCTAGCTACTTTTTTAATACTTACTAAACTTCTATGAGAGAGTCCAAACTTTTCAATTGCAGAAAATAAAATATTTTCTGCTTGTAAAGATAGTTTACAAAATTTATCAATTTCATTCTCATATAATTTTCCATTTAATCTCTCTTGTCCTCTACTTTTTTGTAACTCAAAAGCCTTATTTACTGCAATTTTCATCTCTTTTGAACTAATTCCACTCTTATCATCTGGACTAATCTCTTGCATTACTACAAAAATATCAATACGGTCTAAAAAAGGGTCCGATAATCTATTTTTATATCTTTTTATCTCTTGTTCAGAGCATCTACACACTTTTTTCTTTGATAATAGATTTCCACAAGGACAAGGGTTCATTGCTCCTACAAACATAATATCTGCATCATACTCTATTTTTGCATTTACTCTTGAAATATTTACTTTTTTATCCTGAAGTGGTTCTCTTAGGGCTTCTAATATATTTTTTGAAAAATGTGGCAACTCATCAAAAAATAGTACTCCATAATGAGCTAATGCTACCTCTCCTATTCTTGCCCGAGATGAACCTCCTCCAAAAATAGATGCTGTAGTAGCAGTATGATGAGGAGAACGAATAGGTCTTTTTGCAATAAAATTAGGAGTTATTCCATCCAAAAATTGATGTTTTGCTATTGCTAACATCTCTTCCTCTTTTAAAGGAGGCAATATATCCTTAATTCTTTTAGCTATCATACTTTTACCACATCCAGGATTACCCTCCATTATAAAATTGTGCATACCTGCTGAAGCAATTAATACAGCTCTTTTTGCAATAGTTTGCCCTTTTATATCACTAAAATCCAAATTAATTTTGGTATCATCATAATAAACTTTATTTGCTATAGTTAATTTTTTGGATTTATATACAAATTTTTTAGCATTACTTTTATAATCTCTAGTTTTTAATAACTCTATCGCTTCATTTAAAGATGAAACAGAGATAAAATCAACACCAGCAATATGACTTAAATACTCCATAGCCTCTTTTGGTACTATAGCTTTCTTTAAAATTCCTTGCTCTTTTAGAGATAAAATAATAGGAAATAGACTTGAACTAGATTTTACTCTCCCATCTAATCCCAACTCTCCAAAAACAAATATATCATTATGTAATGAAATAGATGTTTGATATAAGGCAACCAATAAAGCCATAGATAAATCAAAATGTGTTCCTCTTTTTTTTATATCACTTGGACTTAAATTAACTGTAACTCTTAATGGAGGAAATTTAAAATTATTAATCAGAAGAGAAGATTTAACTCTCTCTTTTGCCTCTTGAATATCACTACTAACCAATCCTACAACAGAAAAGCCAGGTAAACCTTTTGTAAAAGTAGCTTCAACTTCTATAATTTTAGCATTTAAACCATCTAACGATGCACTAAATAATCTATTTACAAATATTTTAGAATTTTCTTGTTTTGGTGGGGTACTACCACTATTAATATCTATACTCATAGTATTATTCTAACATAAAAATTTTATATTTGTTTAATATTTATCTAATTTAGTTTAATTAATTATTAACTATTGGTTGAAACTCTTCACCACTAAAAGGAGCAAACCCCTCACTCCATTTAGTCCTAAATTCACACAAAAGCTTAAGTTGAGATGGAGCATACAAATTATTTTTGATAACTCTTACAGAGATATTTCCAGCCCCATTCTTTTCAATCAGACTATTAAAATCATTAATATAAAAAGATGGACAGTAACCAACTAACTCTATAGGATTATTGGTTCTTAAAACCAACGCATAACTATCTAATTTATTTTGAATATCTCTCATAAGATAAAGCTCTCTATTCTCTCCTAATCCCTCTACTCTTTGGTTATATGAGTTAGCTAGATGTCGAATTCCCCTACTAAAAAATTTCACAATATAATAACCCTCCTGTTCTTGGGGTAAAGGGTATAGTTCAAATGAGTCTGTAGCTCTAACGCCTCCTGTTAGTGCCAACTCCTCCATAGGATGGATAGTATCTGTTTTGATATTGAGCCATTCTAAATATTCCTTATACTCTGGTCTTGATTTTTGGAGTAGTCTATTTTTAAATGGTACAAATAGCTCTTTTGATTCATAGACTCTATCTAACTGTTTCATAGAGTCAAACACTCTAAAATTGTTATCCAAAGCCCCTTTGGTATATCTAAAGTAGTAATATCCATCTCTAAACTCTAGTTGACCAATAGGAACTCTCTTTTTATATGGATTTTTCCAACTCAAAATTAATCTGTTATTCATTGCAATACTCTTCTTTCATATCTACTAATCTTTTTTTGTTCTCATTTAATAGTTCTAATACAAAGCTCTTTTGAACTTCATCCATAAATATATCAGGTACAGCCTCTAGTATCTCTTTGAACTTCTCTTTTTCTAATGAGGCTATCTTATCAATCCAATAACATGTACTCTTTGGATATTTCTTTACTAATATCTTTACAACCTCTATAGTTTTAAGCTGTTTAGCATCTTCACTATAAAAAGGTGATTTCGCTTTTGTCACAAATTTTTTTATTGTGTAGTTCTTGTCTTTGGTTGTTAATCGTTTTTGAGCTTCTTCTTTTGAGACTTTAGAACCTAATCCTGCTGCATGGTCATAAGTGGGGGCAAACTTTAACTGATTTGCTCCTAAAATATTCCCCAATTCTCATGATGACGGTCAAGATTTGCTATCCAAAAATCAAAGACCAAATAACCTATAAAAAGCTCAATAGGTCGTTGTACCTCATTGCTTTGAATATTGTCTATAGGCAAATCCAAAGAGTCCAAAAGCTTATCTACAAGATAAAGAACTTTTTCCAATTTATAATCTTTTGCATGATAAGTTATATTTTTGTCATAATGCTTATCATACGAAGCCAATATCTCATTACCATGAATAAGATAATCATCAGTAAAAGAGATAGAGATAGTACCTAATTTATCATGCCATTTAGCAAACTCATACCTAGCAGATGGAATATTCAAAAGTCTAGCTAACTCAAATGCAACTTTTTCTGACCAATTCTCACCTGTATTTGGTCTGCCAACTTTAAAGAGTTTCTTGATACCATCACTATCATAAAACCAAAACTTCTCTTTTGTTCCTAGTTGCTCTATCTCATCTCGTGAGTTAATATTACAAATTTTATATTTTTTCAATTAGGAAACCTCTCTTTTTATTTTAGTAATTATAGCAAATTTTAATACTATGGGTTAAATAGTTTTTTTATATGAAATTTTGTTAAATTTAAGTTAATATTTTAAGCTTTTACGGCAAGATATAAACTGGTGTACCGTTTTTAGTTCTTTCCCAAACCTCTTCCATATCATCATTACTCATAGCAATACACCCCTCTGTCCAATCTAAAAGCATTGGTAACCAATTACCAAATGGAGACAACTCCCAACTAGATGGAGTACCATGTATCATTATCATTCCTCCAGCACTAGTATTTAACTCTTTTGCTCTTTTTATATCTTCATTATTAGGATATGATATATGTATAGATTTATTATACATTTTACTTATCTGTCTCCAGTCTAAGATATAAATCCCCTCAGGTGTTCTCATATCTCCTTCTACCATCTTTGGACCTGTTGGATTAAGTCCTAATGAGATATGATACTGTTTATAAATTTTTCCTCCAGATGATAAGTATAACATATGAGTTGATTTTTTGATTATAACCTTATCTGCCATTTTTATAATCTCTTCGCTATAAGAAAAAATAGATAATAATAGAATAAAAAAAATAGTTTTAAACATAAAAAAACCTTTTAAAAATCATTTAAAATTTCTAATTTAACTCTATCACATTCCTCCTGAAGAGAGTTTAAATCTCCACTATTATCTATTAAATATTTAGCTTTTAATTTTTTTATCTCTATATCTAACTGTGAATATACTCTCTGTTTAGCATCTTTTAATTCACATCTATCTCTAATACATAATCTATCTAACTGTTTTTTTTGAGAAATATAGACTACTATAACTTTTTGAATAGGATAACGATTGGTCTCAAAAAATAGTGGAATATCTATAATATATGGTTTTTTATAACAATCTTGCTTGTTAGCCTGTTCCTCTATCTCACTATATATCAAAGGGTGCAATAGCTCTTCTAATCTCTTTTTGGCTTTTGGATTAGAAAAAATCAATCCACCCAAAACTTTTCTATTTACTTTTGAATTTGTAATATATTTAGAACCAAATAGCTCTTCTATTTTTTTATAATTTTTATCTAATATATTATGAGCTATTTTATCTGCATCTATAATTACAAAACCAAACTCCTGAAAAATTTTTGCTACTGTACTTTTACCTGTAGCAATTCCACCTGTCAAAACAACAGCATACTCAAAACTCATTTTAAACTCTCCTATAATATTTTGTCAAACTTTTATAACTTTTTATCTTAAAATAAAATTAATTTCTCTCTACAATGAGAGATGCTATAATAACACCAAAAAACGAGAAACTATATGTTATATAAATATAAAGGTATTACCAAAAATGGTAAAAATATTAGTGGAACTATAGAAGCATCTAGTGAAGATGAAGCTAAACAAAAACTCAAAAGCCAAGGAATATTTTATAAAGAGCTAAAAACAACAAAAGAGATAACATTTAAAAATTTCTCAAAAAGAGAGATGCCCGGTCCTTTACTTAGCTCTTTTGCCAAAGAGTTATCATCCTATCTAAACTCTGGTATGGCAATTTTGACTGCTATTAGATTAATAGAAGACCAACATAAAAAAGAGAAAAAATACGCATCTTTTTTAGCATCTCTAAGAACTATGATAGAAGAGGGAAAATCTCTCTATCATGCACTAAATTCTCAAAGCGTATATAGTATGCCTGATTTTTTTCTACAAAGTATAAATGTAGCAGGTCAAAGTGGTAAAATGGTACCAGTACTTATACAGATGGGAAACTTTTTTTCTACTCAAGCAAAAATAAAAAAACAAGTTGGTAATGCTCTTGCATATCCTATGTTTATATTTATTGTAGCTATTGGTATGGTTGGATTTCTTATTACATTTGTTGTTCCTAAAATTACTGGAATATTTAAAGATACTGGACAAGAGTTACCACCTATTACACAATTTGTATTAAATATTAGTGATTTTTTAAGTAACCATTATATTAGTCTAATTTTAGGCATAATAGGAGTTATTATTCTATTTAAACTATCTTATAATTATATATACTCTTTTAAAAAAATATATGATAGTTTTGTTTTAAAAATACCTGTTATTGGCTCATTGATACAAAATCATGAACTAGGTCGTTTTTCATATATATTATCTCTAATGTTAGAATCAGGAGTATCTTATGCTCATGCAGTAAAACTAGCTACGACTACATTTAATAATGTAGCATTCAAAGAGACTTTTGAGGAGGCATCTCATAGAGTTATAGAGGGAAATAAACTATCACATGCCCTACAAAGAGGTAGAGGAGTAAAACCAAAAAGAAATTTTATGCAAGGTTTAGCTCTAGGAGAAGAGTCTAGTGAAGTAGCACAAATATTGAGTAATATAGCAATACTATATCAAGAAGAAAATGATGATAAACTTAAACTTCTTTTGAGTTTATTAGAACCATTTATGATGCTTTTTATTGGTGGTATTGTTGGAATTATTGTATCAGCTATGTTATTACCTATCTTCTCTATGAATTTAGGTGCAAAGATGTAAGTAGTCAATAATTTTTGGTATAATATAGAAAATATTAAGGAGATTTTAAATGAAAAAGATAATTTTGGCAACTATGATTGCTACCTCATTTAGTATGGCTGACTTTATAGGTGGAGAGGTTGATGTAGGTTATTATACACATAATCCAAGTGGTACAGCTCAATATAAAGGTGATTCTATTGATGTTGAAAATGATTTAAAATGGGAAAATGAACAAGATATTTTTTTTAAGGCTTATTTTGAACATCCTATTCCTATTATTCCTAATATCAAAGTTGGATATACAGACTTTTCTCACTCTGGAGATGGAATAGCTAATCAAAGCTTTAGATTTTCAGGTAGAGAGTATAGTAATCGTTCAACTATATCATCAAATATGGATTTAAAAATGTATGATATTACGCTATATTATGAATTTTTGGATAATTGGTTAAGTTTAGATGCTGGTGTAAATTTAAAGTATATTGATGGAGATATATCTGTAAAAGGAGTAGATAGCAATGGAAGACCTGTATATGAAAGTACAGATTTCCAAGTTCCTATTCCAATGCTTTATGGTAAAGTTAGACTTGATGTTCCAGCAACAGATTTGAGTTTTCAAGTAGAAGGAAACTATATTAGCTATGATGATAATATGCTATATGATATGGAAGCAGGGGCTAGATATACATTTGCATTAGGATTTGGTATAGAAGCAGGTTATAAACTATTTAAAATCAATATAGAAGATGTAAGTGATTTTAGTATGGATACTAATTTTGATGGATTTTATGGTAAATTGGTTTGGGATTTCTAATGGCAAAACCAAGATTTAGAGATGTAAAACAAGGAAAAGCTACAAATATACAAAAGAGTAAAAAGTCCCAAAAGGACTCTACTCTTGCTTTTGCTACCAATTTTCAAAAAACAAAAGCTGCTATTACAGATAGTTTTATGCTCTTAATGCCCATAATGTATATTGTATTTTATTTAGTTATGGGTGGAAGAGAAGGATTTGCCCAAGATAAATTAATGGGATGGATATATATACTAATACCATTTATTACTGTGCAGACTCTATTTATGTATTATGGAGAAGGACAAACACCTGGTTATAGAAACTATGACTTAAAAGTAGTAGATATAAAAACAAAACAGAAACCACCACTTTTTTCTATTATATTTAGAAATATAGCTATGGTACTATCTTTGGCTACTATATTTGGTTGGCTTATGATGTTTTTTCGTAAAGATAAAAGAGGTCTCCATGACATATTAAGTCATACTGCTATTATATCAATTAAGAAAAAACCGTAAATAATGAAAGTAGCATTAGCTCTTTTTTATCTTTTTTATTTTGCTCTAGTTGGAGTCTATATTATTTTTATGCCAAAAGTTCTATTGGACTTTGGATATAATAGTTTGGAAGTAGGAATAATATACTCAGCAGCTCCATTTATGCGTTTTTTACTTCCATTTATATTTAAACACTTTATAAAACTTACATCTACTGTATATATAATATCTCTAATAATTACATTTATAACATCACTTATATTTATATTTGTTGTAGAAGATTTTAATCTATATCTTATCTCCAATCTACTATTTGGTGCATCTATGGGAGTATCTTTACCTTTTGTTGAGACTATTGCACTACATCAATTATCAAAAAAAGAGTATGGTAGAGTTCGGCTTTGGGGGTCTATAGGTTTTATAGTTATTGCACTACTATTAGGTAAAATATTATCTTCTAACTATGAAGCACTATATTATCTAAGTATGACAGCACTATTTACATTGATATTTGGTTTTGTTGTTTTAAAAAATGATACAAAAGATGAGATAGTAGAACAAAGTAGTGATAAATCTTTTTCTCTCAGAAAATATTGGGCATTTTGGAGTAGTATTTTTTTAATGCAGTTAGCATTTGGTGGTTTTTATAACTTTTTTACAATATATGAAACTTCTCATGGTGTTAGTTTAGAGATGACTACATGGATGTGGACAGTTGGTGTAGTTTGTGAAATATTTATGTTATTTTTTCAAGGAGCATTATTACAAAAAAATCTATTGAAAATCTTACAAATAGCTACATTAGTTACAACTTTTAGATGGCTATTGTTATATCTATATCCTGATAATATTCTAATTACTTTTGCATCACAAACACTTCATGCTATAAGCTTTGCTTTATATCATACAGCAACTATTACCTATGTATTTTCTATATATCCTCAAAAAAGATTAGCTCAACAGTTTGTCTTAGGTATTGGATTTGGACTTGGTGGTTCATTGGGTGCATTATTATCTGGGAAAATTTATGGAGAGTATCTATTTTTAATAGAAGCTATAATTACTTTTGGTGCTTTTATTATGCTTGTAGTTCATACAAAAAGAAAATCTACCTAGAGTTAAAAAATATTAATCCAAGTTTTAAATTAGTAAGATTATAATTTTAACTCTCTTGTGTCATATCTAAATACAGCTCCATTATCATCTGCAAAAAAGATATGACCATTATCATCAAATGTTACTCCCTCTTGTGCAAATTTATCTAATTTTATTTTTTTGATTATTTTATCTGTTTTGAGATTATATATATATAGTTTATCTTTTTTATCACTTACTATATATAAAAGTCCATTATGATACTCCATACCAGCAGAGTCAATTATACCGTGATTGATTACTTTTTTGATTTTTGCATAGTTTGCACCAGCTTCTACTACTAATATTTTGGCTTTGTCTTTTTTTTTGGATTGAATAGCTAGATAGTATAGATTATCAATTTTTGCTATACCCTCTATACCACTTTTTTTATTGAATTTAAATCCTTTTATTTTTAGTTCTTTGATTTGAAATGATTTACGATTAACTTTTAACAAAGAACCATCCTCTACTGCTAAAAATATATTATCATCTTCACATACTACGCCCTCCAAATCATATTGTCCCAATTTGTGACGAGATATTACTTCTCCTGTGGGTGTTATTTCATAAAAGCTTCCCTCATCATTTGCTACCATTAGAGTATTGCTATTTTGACAATATGATATACCTGATGCTTCATCTATAGATATTATTTTGTGAGATTCTCTACTACATGCTGTTAGTGTTAGAATTATTGTTGCTGTTATTATTGGAACTATTGGTTTCATTATTATCCCCTTTTTGTTCTAAATCTATACCATATAGGTTTTTGTATTCATACAGAGCATCATTTAAAAACATCATTAAAGTAGTTTCGTTTTTTTCTCCTATCATAGGTTCTACTAATACTTCATCTTTGTATCCCAAAAAATATATAGTAGGTGTACCATTTGGTTTGATTAATCCATCAGGAAGTTTTTGACCTATATTTATTTTTTGAATACTAAAATAGTTTTTAATTAGTTTTGCAGGTCTATTTTGTTTCATTGTTTTCTCAAGCTCATCACAAGAAGGGCAATGGGGTTGAGTTACAAAAAGTAGTTTAATTTTATCGGGAATATCTTTTTTGTTTATATATTTTTGTTGTTTTTTTGTGATATTTGTATCATTATGATTAGAGTTACTACAAGCAATAGATACAAAAAAGATAATACAGAGCGTTACATTTTTTTTTAAAGACATATTCCAACCCCTTAAATAAGTTTTATATTATATCATATTAAAACTCAAATCCTCCTCCTGCACCTTTGTTCATGCTAGAGTAAACAGCATGAACAAAACTATCTCTTAGTTCACAGTTTAAAATTTGAGGGCATTTTAAACAACTATTGAGATTATGCTTTTTTTGACAAATCTCTAACTCTTGTTTTTTGATTTGTAGTTTTAATTCCCACTCATCTAGTTCAATACTATCTTTAGTTAAATCCATAGGCATCTTTTAGTGCATTGATTTCATATTTTGAACCAAAAAAACAAGGTGAAGTATCATGTGGATGAGATGGTGATAACTCAAGTAATCTTTTGCCCTTATCATTGATAGCTTCTCCACCTGCTTGTTCATATATTAGAGCAAATGGAATAACTTCAAATAGTTGTCTAAGTTTTCCATTGGGTTTATCTGTAGTAGCAGGATATGAAAATAATCCTCCTCCTTTAAGTAAAATTTGATGCAAATCTGGAACCATACCACCAGAGTATCTTAGTCTATATCCCTCTTGAAATAGAGCATCTATAAAATTTTTATGAACTTTACTCCAATTTTGTTGTGTTCCACCTGGTGCATTTAGTTTGCCTTTTTCATCTAGGGTTATCTCTCCTAATTTTCTAAAGGATTTTTGGTATCCTCCATATAGAAGTGGTTTTGTACCTTTTTCTACATATACCAATTCAACTCTTGGACCATATACTATATATGCTGAAGCAACTAGATTTTCTCCTTTTGGTTCTCCTTGATATATACCAAATATAGAGCCTACAGATAGATTGACATTTACCAAGCTAGAGCCATCTAATGGGTCATAACATACTGTATATTCTCCATTGGGATTTATCTCTATTAGTCCCTCTTTTTCTTCACTTATAAGTGCTTTTATAGATTTTACATTTGCAAAAGCTTTTTCTATAATTAAATCACTTTTGACATCTAGTTTTAACTGCTCTTCTCCAGAGCTATTTTCGCTATCACTATATCCTAAATCTTCTGTTTGTATAGCATTTTCAATCTCAAAAGCTATATTTTTAATAGTCTCAAATATATTTAACATCTCTATACCTTTTTTGCATTTTTCTCTATCCAGTTTATAATCTCATTAGTATTATTTAGATTTAATACATCTATCTTTTTGGGTATATTATACTCTTTGATATTTATAGTTTCATCAATTGCAATCGCTTCACTATAATCTAAATAATTCTCATCTATTTTGTTACGAAAAATAGCTATTCTAGGCAAAGGTAGAGTTTTTAGTCCCTCTACTAATAAAATATCAAAATAGTCCAACATAGATATTATCTCATCTAATTTTTTATCTCTTTTTGAGAAATATGTAGTTCTTGTTGGTGATATTACTACTACCTCTGCACCTGTTTGTGAAAATTTATAACTATCTTTACCTTTTGTGTCAAAAATAGCTTTATCTTTCGGGTCATGTTTTATAATTGCAACTTCTTTAGTTTTTATTAGCTCTTTAGCAATTTTTTCTATAATAGTAGTTTTTCCACTACCAGATGGTCCTGTAAATGCCACAGCATAGCGTTTCATATTTCTCCTTGGATGGTTTTATAATATTATACATAAATGTTTATCAAATCTAAGAAAATCCTCCTCCAAATCCAAAATCCATAGTGGTAAAATTAGGGTCACTATAACCATACTGTGTTGATAGACTTCTTAGCATAGTAATATCCATTTTTGAATTGATACCTTGAGGGCATACTGCTGTGCATTCTCCACATAGAGTACAGTCCCAAATTCCATTATTTTGAATATTGTCTATAATTGATTTTTTATCCTCTTCTCTTGGGTCTAATATATATCTATAAGCTCTTGTTAGAGCAAAAGGTCCAATAAAATTAGGGTTTACTTCTACTACAGGACAAGCTGAATAACAAGAGTGACATAATATACAATCACTCTGTTTTTCACTATTTTTTATATCTTTTGGAGTTACTGTAGCATTCTCTTTTTGATTATGTAACCAAGTAGTTGCTATAGATAATGTATTGATAACCTCTTTTTTATCTACTTTTAAATCTTTTTGTACTTTGTGATATTTTAGTGGTTCAATAGTATCTCCACTATCTATTTTGTGTGAACATGCTAAAACCTCTTTTCCATTTACTCTCATAGCACAAGCTCCACATATACCCGAACGACAATTTGAATCGAATGTTAAAGTTGGGTCTATATAATCTTTGATATGATAGAGAGCTTTTAGTAGAGTAGTGCTTTTAAAGGGTAATTTATACTCTACTAAATTTTGGTCACGATTGATTTTTATTTTCATGATTTAACCTTTTCAAATCTATTATATATAGTTTTATCTTCTTGCCAAAATATAGAGTGGGCTAAATATATCAATTCTTCTTTTGGATAAGCTTTTTTATAATGGGCTCCACGACTCTCATCTCTAATAAGTGCTGATTCTACTAATATCTCAGATATATCCAAGATATTTAAAAACTCTAAAAAGTTTACTAAATTGCTATTGTGTTTTCTATTTTTATCTTTGATACCCATATTATCTATATCTGCTTTTATTACTCTAATTTTATTGAGTAGATTATTTAGTTGGTTATTATCTCTAACTATTCCTGCATATTTATATAGTTTTTCGCCTAAATTATTATATATTTGATAAAAATTTAATTCAAATGGATACTCTTGGAAAAGGCTTTGGATAAACTCTTTGTCTATTTCTAACTGTTTATTAGATATATCTAATTTATCTGTTGATAAGTTTTGAGATATATTTTGTCCCAAAAATCTTCCCATAGAGATAATCTCTAATAAAGAGTTTCCCCCCAATCTATTTGCTCCATGTATTTTTGCATTACTACACTCTCCTACAGCATAACAGTTTGTGAGTCCATTGACTTCTAAATTATAATTAACATCTATACCTCCCATAGTATAGTGAGCTACAGGTTTTATTGGTATAAGTTCTGTTACTGGGTCAACTCCCTCATGAATTCTTGCCAAGTTAACCTCTTGAGGCATAAGTTTTAATAACTTCTCTTCTCCTAAATGACGCACATCCAAAAAGACATCATTTCCCTTTTTTATCTCTGATGCAATAGCTCTTGATACTATATCTCTGGATAGTAGTTCATTTATAAATCTTTCTCCTTTTGAGTTAACTAAATATCCTCCTTCTCCTCTAGCACTTTCACTTATTAGTATAGATGAATGTTTGAGTGCTGTTGGATGAAATTGGACAAATTCTATATCAGAAAGTTTACCTCCTGCTCTAAATACAGAGGCTATTCCATCTCCTGTAGAGCTATTGGCATTTGTTGTGTGATTTTTATATATGGCACCATATCCTCCTGTAGCTATAACAGTATTTTGAGCATTGATTTGTATCACTTCACCTTTTTCTATATCCCAAAAAGTAGCACCTTTGACTCTACTATTTTCTACTATTAGATTTAATAAAAATAACTCATCTTTTATCTCTATATTATTTTTTAGACAGTTATCATATAATGTATGTAAAATTTTTAAACCAGTATAATCTTGAGCATAACAAGCTCTTTTACTAGATGCACCACCTAGTTGTCTTTGGGATATTTTATTATCTATAGTTCTATCAAATGGAACTCCTAGTTTATCTAGCCATTTGATAGTATCTGGTGCATTACTACACATTTTTGTTATCATATTTAGGTCACATAATCCATGAGCCGATTTGAGAGTATCTTTTATATGTAATTGGATATTATCTTGCGTAATATTTCCTAATGGAGCATTAATACCACCTTGTGCCATAGCTGTTTGAGAATTTGTAGTATAATTTTTTCCAACTAATAAAACATTGGCACCATACTCTTTTGCTGATAATGCTGTACTAAGTCCAGCACCACCTGTACCAATAATTAAAATATCTATCATATAAACTCCAAAAGATTTTTTCATAAAATATCAAGTAAAAGCTTTTATAATAATTAAAAGAGATATTTTAGCTTTGTCTATGCTGTTGGGGAAGGGGGGAAATAAGACTTGAAAATTGTTTAGTTTTATGGCTAAAATATCTCAACAGAATATAAATATATCAAATTACAAAGGAGGTTATGGGTATCGGGTTACTTTTTATATCCTGTTGATAAAATTATACCATATAAAAGTAAAATTAATCCTTAGATTATTATACTTATTTAATAAAAATTTAATATTTAGCTATGCTAGTTTCCCAACCATCATAAATTGCTCCATAATCTTGAAGTATATCTATTAAATTTAAAGTTAATTTATCTATATCATGATAGAAAGGTTTATCAATTCTATAAAAATTTACTCCTTCAACTCCATCACTATTTTTTATCTCTTTTTGAATTTTAAAACCATTTTGTTCTAATAATTTTAGTAGTTTATCTTTTTTAGTAATATCATTAAAAAATGCTTTGTGTTCTATAGCTCTTACTTGATATAAATTATCTCCTCTTTCTTTTAATACATCACAAGCTTTATGATTTTGAATTATTTGCCACTCTTTAGTATTTGGATATAATAGATTATAATAATAATTCCAATCTTCATCTTGTTGAAATGCAGAAGTTATTTTATATGAGCTATGTTCATCAAGTGCAAAATTTAGAAAATCTTGCCAATTATATGTAAATTGTAAATAGTATAAAAATGTAACATATCCATTGTGAAATATCCTTCCCACATATTTACCTATACGAAATTTAATAAGAGATGCTTCTAGTTTATCTTCCAAAAAAGATATTTCTGGTTTTTCATTTTCACTTAATAAGCCCTTTTCATTTGGCTCTTTTAGTTTTACTTTAACAAAAGCAATTTGTGGATATATGTATTTAATTTTTTTTATATCCATTGATATTCCTGCATTAAAAAGAATAGAGGCTGGTTTTCCATCTAAATTTTTCATATATATTTCCCAATACTCTTGCATTAGCTCATCTCCAAACTCATTAGATACATATCTTCTCCATCTATTATATCCATACTTAAATCGCCACAACTACGACATTTGTATATAATTTCATCTATTTCATATTCATCTTTGCATTTTCTACATCTAAGCTTTAGTTTCTGTTCATTTATAATAAATTCAGCTTGATTACACATAGTTCCCTCTTTAAAGGTATCAAAAGCTATTTTTAATAAGTGAGTTTCTATTCCACTCATTATTCCAATTTTACATATTACTTTATTGATTTTTGTAGCTTTATTCTCTTTTGCTATCTCTTCACATTGATTTAATAGTGCTTGGACTATACTATACTCGTGCATTTTGAATACCTATTCACTTTTTGAGTTATTATACAGTTTTAATCTTTTGGGTGTCTTTGTTGGACATAATTTATATACAAATTCTTTTCTTAATCTATGAAAATTGCTACTCTTATCCCAAAACTCTGGATACATTATCTCTATCTCTTTTTCTTTGCAACTTTCTATAAATTTTTGATTTTCGTCTAAATAGTCTTGTTTATTCCATATAAAATCATTATTATATTTCTCTTTTGCAAATTGATGTAACTGTTCATAATAATCTTTATGAAAAAAAATTTTATCTATCATATTAATTTTTTTAGCATACTCTACAGAGATTGGTAAACACTTATTTAATAACTTTTCTGCTCTTTTTGTACCCACTCTTTTAGGTAAAGTATAAGTATGATATTCACTACCACTAAGTCCTAGAGTTTTATAGTGAGGATTGAGAACTACTCCCTCTTTTGCTACTACAAAATCACAAGCCAACCCCAAAAATACCCCACCAGCTCCTGCATTCCTTGCAAATGAGGCGATAGTTACTATCTCATCAGCAAAAATAATTGATTTTATAAGGTCATTCATAGCATTGATATTTGCCCAACCATCTTCACCCTGTTTTTTACTATCTTCAAGAATATTTAGATGAATACCATTTGAGAAAAAATCCATACCACCAATAAGCACTAAAACCTCACAATGCTCTTTTAGATACTCAACTGCATATTTAAGTCTAACAGATTGAGCTGTACTCATAGCTCCATTATGAAAGTTAAAGCATAAATAAGCGACATTGTCACGATACTCTACACTTGTCTCATAAAATGTACTATATGACTTATCAAATAGTAGTGGTAATCTATCCTCTTTGACCCCTTTAATTCTATCTTTGAGTACATAAGTAGCAGGAAGTTTAAATCCCCCAACCTCTTTTAGATGGCTTATCCATATAGCTCCATCAATAGTACCCACACATATTGCACCATCTCGTTTAGCCAAAATCTCTTTTGGTTTACCTCTAAGCTTATCTTCTATCCAAACTCCATATAAATAACACTCAACCCCACAAATATTATCTAAAACACCAGGTAGTGAGTCACTACAGTTTATCTTTTTAATTATCTCATCTGTAGAGTCCTTTTGCCAATTAATAGCTCTCATATCTTGAGTAAATGGTTTATGTATAGGATTTAAAATCTGTGGAGTAAATTTGTTTTGCTCGATATTAATAAAAAGCTCATTAAGAGTAGAGGTAGCAACTCTAACTATCTCTTGGCGATAGATAGAGGCTTTATAACTATCTCGCATATTAAAATCACCACTAGCATAAATATCCCCACCATCATAAAGCTCATTGGCTCTAAGCCAAACACCACCCCATTTTGAAACCTTGTTAAAAACAGCATAATCTAAACTATAAGCCCCTCTATCACCTCTAGGTGCTGGGTGAAATACAAAGGTTGGATAGTTTTCATATATCTCTTTTGGGATATAGCTTTTTAGGAATGGGCAGAGGATTATTTGAGGATTGAAAGCTTCTATCTCTTTTATAATTTGGGATTTATTTATGGCATAAGTTATATCTATTTTATATCCTCTATTTTTTAGATTAGTATAAACTGCTTGGGATAGGGAGTTGTAGGTTGTGATTAGTAGAGTTAGCATCATTTAACAATTAATATCAGCTATTTTATTTGTAATAAGTAAAGGTTTATTTCCAATTTTTTGATTTAATAAAGCTTTTCTTAGTTGAGGTTGCTTTTTGGGAGTTTCAAGTTTATCATACAATAAAAAAAGTTTTTTAACTCTACTCTCTTCTTTTAAATGTTTTATAACTTTAAAACAGTTTTCTAATTGCTCTTTTTTTTCTTTTAATTCTCGTGTTGTAAGTTTTCCACATAAAATTTCAACAATAAAGATACTTCCGTCATCACATTCAATAATACAATCGCAAATCTTATAATTATTATCAAAAAGTTTTTTTTCAATAGTTTTATTTAGAAATCCTTTATCAGGTTTATAAATAATATTAATATTTTTATTATTCACATTACAATTATGCTCTTTGCATTTTTTTTCTGTATTAAATAGCTTATCCAAAGCTTCCATTATAAAACCATTCCATTTATCTCATCTGTTCTTTCTAAAAGTTCATCTAATATATCATCAAAATTATCATTAGCTATACCATATTCATCTATACTTAACTTTTGAACTTCTGTTTTTTGATTATTTATATCTTTAAATAGATAAGCAGAAACTCTATCAGCAGAGATTATGGTATCTTTATCAAGTTTATATTTTTTTAGATAAGCTTCTTTGAAATTATTTTCTGCTCTATCAAGTTTAATGCAATTACTCAATTCATTTAAAATATAATCACTATGTGTAGTTATTAAAACTTTTGCTCCTGCATTAACTAACATTACCAATAATCTCGCTATCTCTATTTGAGCTTTTGGATGAAGATGTGCTTCTGGTTCCTCTATAACTAATAGTCTATTATCTATTTTGGAAAAATGTTTTAAAAATATAATAAGAGGAAGTAACTCTACAGTAGCTGATGAACTTAGATGTAAATCAAGTTTTTCTTTGTTATTGGTTTCAAGATAAAAATTCATATAATTTTGACTTTTTTTATCTTCGATGATTTTACCTTTTACAATTCTATTTTCTATAAACTCAAATAACTTTTTCATTTTTTGTTTTGAAGTATAATGATTTTTTCTATAAAAGTGAGAAAATATTTCATCACTAAATTTACCTGATTTAATATCTGCAAATCCAGAAATAAAATCAATAGTAGGTTCTGTTAATTTAGTTGCTGTAGGTTGTCCTCCAAATCTATCTCTCAAAACTCCTGATACTATCTCATCAAAAGCTAATACAAATCCTGTTCGTGAAGCAGGAAAATAAAATTCTCTCTCTGCTATTTTTTGTTGAAAAAAATCTTTCATACTATTTCTAAAAATTTTGTTTAAAACTACAATATGGTCTGTATGTTTATCTTCATTTATTACCACTATTTTATTATCTTTAAATAACTTCATAGAACTATTTTTGTAATTATCAAAAAGAATATTTTCTACAATTTTTTTATTTACATTAAAACTCTGATTAATTAATTGTATAATTTGTTTAAAAATAAATTTTTCTATATTTAAAATAATTCTATTTAAATCAATGGAACTAAAATCAAATATAACTTCTCTAATATCTTCAAACTCAAACTCATCCATTCCAATCTGTATTTGCTGTTGTTTAATATTTGAAAAAGTCTTTAATTTTTCTAATAGTTGTATATCTTTTTTAATATTACTATCTTTTAAATAGTCATTGAATAGTTTAGAGGTAAAATTATTAAATCTATATGTATTATCATCAAATTTAGATAAAATCTTATTTATCATATAAATAGTATGAGCCATATAACTCTTGTTTGTACTGTTTTTACCAACAAAAACAGTCAAATCTTTTATATCAATATCTGCTTTATCTATCTTTGCAATTTTTTTTACTTCTATTTTCATAATTCTTTACCCTTTAAATATTCAGTAAGTATTCTATCATTAATAATATTTAACTAAAATTTAATTAGATAACAATTATTATTTTAACAAATCCGAGGCAACAGCTCCCCACTAGGCAAATCTAAAAACCTTTTAGTTCCCCAAGAACTCTTTAAAATAACCTTGCCTTGATACTCCATAGATACACTACCAATAATTTCAGCACTACTATGAGTCTGCTTTAAAACCTCCAAAGCCCTAACTTCATTACTCTTTGGTACAGCCAAAACAAATGTTCCCTCATTGGCTAAATCCATAGCTTCAAATCCAAGCATTTCACAAATACCTTGCACACTTTCTTGGATAGGAATTTTCTCTTCTTGGATTTCTATACAGACATTAGAAGTTTTAGCCCACTCATTAAGCACAGCACTAACTCCACCTCTAGTTGCATCACGCATAGCAACTATTTCTATTTTACTATCTATTAGAGCCTTTACTTGTGGATAGAGTGAAGCACAATCGGTTTTTAAATTACTTTCTAATTCAATTCCCTCTCTAGCTGAAAATATAGTAGCCCCATGACTTCCTATATCTCTACTAACCAATATACTCATGCCATCTTTTAGATTACTAGCACTAATACCCTTATACTCTATTTCTCCAATTCCTGTAGTATTGATAAAAAGCTTATCAACAGCTCCTTTTGGGACTACCTTGGTATCTCCACTAACTACTATAGCACCATTAATCTCTAGCTCTTTTTTCATACTTCGTACAATTTTTTCAAGCTCTCTAGTAGGAAAGCCCTCTTCTATAATTACACTACAGGTTAGATACTTAGGTCTAGCTCCCATCATAGCTAGGTCATTACAAGTTCCACAAATAGAGAGTTTTCCAATATCTCCACCACTAAAAAAGAGGGGACTTACTGTAAAGCTATCTGTTGAAAAGGCTAATTTGCCATCTTCTATTACTGCACTATCTTCACTTTTTTCTAAAATATTATTTTTGAAATATTTATAAAATATTTTATTTATTAGTTCACTGTTCTCTTGCCCACCGTTTCCGTGGGCTAGGGTTATGTTTTTGTTCATTTAATGTTCTCCACTTAGATGTAATCCTACTACACCTATAATAATAAGTGCAATACTTATAATTTTTGCAAGAGTTATAGACTCTTTAAAAAGATAAAAACCAACTATAGTAATAAGTGCTGTTCCTAATCCCGACCAAATTGCATAAGCTGTACTTACATCAAATTTCTTTAAAGCAAAAGTCAAAGCTGTAAGTGATAAAAGATAAAATACAAACATGACAACAGAGGGCAAGATTTTTGTAAACCCTTCTGATAGTTTCATAGAGGTTGTTCCAATTACCTCAAAGACAATAGCCATAATTAGATAAAACCAATATAACATCTCTACTCCATTAGACTACAAATTCGTTTTTTTAGCTCTTGTAGCTCACTATCACTTAATTTTATAATAAGACCTCTATCCAAAAGCAGATGAGTCAAATCTAGCGTATATATCCAGTTAGCTACAATATAACTCTCTTTTTCTAGTCTATCTCTTGGCTCGATTTTTAATCTATAATTATCTTCAGTAGCCACAGATGAAAGAGGAACTATCAATACTTGCTTATAGAGCTTTTTCTCAATTGTTCTATTTAGAAAATTATTTTGTACCACCACAGCAGGTCGTATTTTGCCTAATTCGGAGTTATATTTTTTGTCAAAATTTACAAGGTATATATCCCCTTGTCTTATTATAATTTTTCTCCTATCTCCTCTATAGCTTTATCAAAAAGTCCCAAAAACTCTTTTTGACTAGCCTCTAGTCCTGCTCCATTTCTTCTGTACCATTTTTGATACTCTAACTCTTCTAAAAGCTCTTTGATATAAGGTAAATCTTTTGCTGATATAAAAATACCTTTAACCTCATTGGTCTTTTTGTTTATAATCTTTGCCATATCATCCAACTCATCCAAAAGAGAGGGTCTTTTTGAAATATCTGATATAGAAATCTCTATCATTTCTATTCTCATATATATAATAATATAGGATAATTATAACATAAAAATCCTATAGCAGATTTCCATATTTATAATAAGCACTACAAGCACCCTCGCTACTAACCATACAACTTCCTATTGGACTATTGGGTTTACAAGCAGTTCCAAATATAGTACACTCTGGTGGTTTTGCCATACCTCTTAGAATATCTCCACAGATACAGAGCTTATGGTCTTCTATCTCTGAAATAGGTAAAATATCTTTATATACAACTTCAGCATTATATTTAGCATACTCATCTCTTAGTTTTAATCCACTATCTGGCACATTACCAAGTCCTCTCCATCTAAATAGACTCACTTTTTCAAAATATTTATCTATAGTTGCTTGTGCATTTAGATTTCCCTCATAGGTTACTACTCTTTTGTATTGAATTTCAAGTTCACACCTATTTTCTATAAACTGTTTGACTATCATGCTAATCCCTTGCATAACATCTACAGGTTCAAATCCACTTACAACAACAGGACGACCATATTTTTTTGGAAATGGCTCATATATTTTGCTACCTGCAATTACACTTACATGACTAGGTCCTAAAAAAGCATCTATTTTATTATTATAGCTATCGACATGAATATCTCTACTATCTATTAACTCTTTCATAACCTCTGGAACTGTTACATGATTGATATGAAATAGAATATTTGGGATATTCTGTTTTATCACTTGGTCTAATAAAACAGCAGTCATTGGTGTAGTGGTCTCAAAACCTATAGCAAAAAATATAATAGTTTTAGTTGGGTTCTCTTTTGCTATTTTAATACACTCCATAGGTGAATAGACAAATTTTACATCAGCCCCTTTACTCCTAGCATTTTGCAAACTTCCATTACTACCAGGGACTTTTATCATATCTCCTAGAGTTACTAAAATTACATCCTCTTGCATTGCTAATATATAGGCATGGTCTATTCTCTCTTTTGGCATAATGCAAACAGGGCAACCTGGTCCATGGATAAAATTTATATTTGAAGGGAGAAGCTGAGGCAAACCAAACTTCATAATAGTATGAGTATGACCTCCACACACCTCCATAATATTTATAGTTTTATCTAATTTTTGTGCATCTTTGGCGATAATTTTAGCATAAGCTTTAATTGTTTTGCCATCACGGAAATTATTATATAAATTATGTAATTGTAGCTCTTTCATCTATTTTCACAATTATTATCATTTAATATAGCTTGTTGTTTCTCTTCTTCGTCCATTAATGCCAATATCTCTTTATATGTTTCGATAGAGACTAATGCCTCTTTTTCATCTATTTTATTCATTACAAAGCCAATATGTAGTAAAACAAAATCACCTATCTTTATATCTTCATCACCCATCATCATAAGATTTGCTTCTCTAATTACTCCCATAGTATCAACTTTACACATGGTTTTATCTTTTGAGATTTCTATCACTTTACTTGGTATGGATAGACACATTAACGCATCCTCCTTTTAAATTCAATCCAATCAGCCACTGCTTTTACTGAATCTATATCATTTATATTAACTTCCAAAATATCAACATTAGGTTTAATGCGTCTTGCATCAGCTTTTTGAGATTCTATATCATATGTAAAATATGGTAATAAATCTGTTTTTGTAATCAAAATTAAATCAGCATGGCGAAACATAACAGGATATTTTGCTATTTTATCTTCTCCTTCTGGAACTGATACAAGAACTATATTTAAATGAGTTCCTACATCATAACTAGCAGGACAGACCAAATTACCAACATTTTCTACAAAACATATATCAATATTATCTAAAGAGATATTATGTAGTCCCTTATGTACCATAAATGCGTCTAAATGACATGCAGAACCTGTTTGAATTTGTATAGCTTCTATTCCTTTTGATTTTAATCTATCAGCATCTTTATTTGTTTCTAAATCTCCTTCAATTACACTAAATTTAAAATCAGCTACATCAGCAAGATATTCAATTAGTGTTGTTTTTCCAGAACCAGGACTACTCATTAGATTAATACCTAATACTCCATTTTTTTCTAAATGTCTTCTGTTATGTTCTGCTTCATGATTGTTTTTATCTAGTATTTTTTTAATTACAGAAATAGTTTTTGTATCATTTAATTGAGGATTATTATGTAGATGTTCATGAGTATGAGAATGCCCATTTGTCTCTGTTCCACCTATACTACAACCACATTCCGTACACATTGTTTCTCCTTTTTTTTAAAATGAAAGAATATTCATTCCTACTAATAATGAGATTATACCAGCAGTTGCAAAAGTTCGTCTTACATTTTGTAAATTATTTAAAAAATTTTGATTTATATATAAAATTAGAAAACCAAAAGATAGAAATATTGTTATTACACCAGCAGTAAATGCCCCAACCATAGCAAAATCTACAGTACCACCTTTTATAGCACCTAATGTTATAAGCATACCTCTAACTCCTCCAATACCCATTAAAAGTCCCATGGTAAAAGAAGAACTACTATCAATTTGATTATGGTTATGTTCTTTACCAAACCAAATATGTATATGTTCTTCTCCTTGATGTTTATGTTTTTTTAGATGAATTCTATTTGTGGCAACCATAAAAAGTAGATATAATCCCATAGCAATAATTACTGTAGCAGATATAATATCTCCATATGCTAAAATATCTTCTGAAATATCTATACTTTGTAAAATTTTAGCAAAAACAAAGAGACTCAAACCATGCCCAATTGCAAAAAGTATAGTAATCATCAAAGTCTTTTTTTTATCTTTTCCAATAGAAAAATCAGCAATAGCAGTTAAATGGTCAGGACCAAATGCGTGGAGAACACCATACCAAAAAATAACCAATAGTGACAACTCCATTATACCCTCCTTATATTTTAAAAACTGAATGAATATTCATTATTTTTATAATGATAATATATTAGTGTTAAATTTAAGTTAAATAATTTTGACAATACTATTTTTTTATAATGAATGTGTAGATACTATCTGTCCTAAAGCAATCCCACCATCATTTGGTGGAGTAGTATTAGAGATAATAGTTGTGGGGATTTTCTCTAAAATAAGCTCCAAAAGCACCTTATTTTGAAAAACACCACCACTTAAAACCAAAGGTAGGTTATATTTTTTATAGATAGTAAAAATTATCTCTACTAAAGTATTAAAAAATTTAGAAATAATTATCTCTGGGTTATCCTCATTTACTATCTCTCTTATTATGGGCAAAATATCTATTGTCATGGAGTCGGAGGCTTTAGCTCCGAAAGATAAAAGATTAAAAGAGTAAGACTCTTTAATAGAATTATTATAATACTCCTCCATTCTCATACCACTTTCACCCTCAAAACTCATAACCTGACAAATCCCACTCAAAGATGCTACAGCATCAAATAGTCGCCCAATAGATGAACTAAGAGGGGAATTTAATCCTTTTTTCCACATTAAATATTGGGTTTTTAGCT
>Ga0256828_1000374_pt1 | contig 30453 bp, 29 predicted proteins | sample CV88metaG_FD_185993 | JGI IMG/M metagenome (GOLD analysis project Ga0256828, IMG submission 185993) | Hydrothermal vent microbial communities from East Pacific Rise, Pacific Ocean - CV88 | ecosystem: Environmental > Aquatic > Marine > Hydrothermal vents | place: Pacific Ocean: East Pacific Rise...
ATTGTCCCTACGGGAAGAAGATTACTCTTCTTCTGTAGCTTTTGTAAGTATAACATTGTCAATGTCAACCATACCTGTTCCCACAGGAATAAGACGACCAATAACAACATTTTCTTTTAAGTCTTCTAACATATCAACTGTACCAGCAATAGATGCTGAGGTCAATACTTTAGTAGTATCTTGGAACGATGCTGCAGAAATAATAGAATCTGCTCCAACAGCTGCTCTTGTAATACCAATCAATAGTGGTTCAGCAATTGCTGGTTCACCAAAGAGTTTTACTACTTTTTCATTTTCTAAGTTAAACTTCTTCTTAGAAACCAAGTCAGCATCGATGAACTTAGAGTCACCACCATCTACAACTTTTACTTGACGCATCATCTGAGAAACAACAATTTCAATGTGTTTATCTGAAATGTTAACCCCTTGACGACGGTAAACTTTTTGAACCTCTTCAACGATATACTCATAAAGAGCTTTCTCACCAAGTGCAGCCAAGATATCATGACTCGAAACAGTACCATCAGTCATTTTCTCACCAGTGTGAACAAAGTCTCCTTCATTTACAACCACTGATCTTTGTTTATCAACAAACTGCTCAACAGGAGCACCATGCTCAGGAGTAATAATAATACGTTTTTTACCTCTAAGTGGCTTACCAAACGCAATAGAACCAGTAATCTTAGCAATCAGTGCTGGATCTTTTGGACGACGTGCTTCAAACAGCTCTGATACTCTTGGAAGACCCGAAGTAATATCGCTTGATTTTTGAGCAGCTTTTGGTGTTTTTGCCAAAATATCTGCAATCCCTACTTTTTGACCATCTTGTACAAAGATAGATGTTTTAGGATCAAGAGCATATGTAATAAGCTCACCATCATCAGTTGCCAAAACAATAGATGGGTTATATGATGCAGGAATATAGTCATTTAGAGTTAAACGACTTTCACCTGTTAACTCGTCAAACTGTTCAACTACTGTAACACCTGGAATAATATCTTCAAACTTCAATGTACCATTTGCTTCAGCAATGATTGGCTCTGAGTACGGATCCCATTCTGCAATAACCACTTGTTCAGAACTTGCAGCTTTAGCGATAATATCACCTTTAGCAAGAACTGTGTTATCTTTAACAGAAACAATAGAACCTCTAGCAATATAGTGTCTAGCAGCTTCACGTTCATTTTCATCAACAATAACAGCAAAAAGACCTTTTTCACTTATGGCTTTACCCTCTTCAACAGTCTCTAGTCTCTCAAGGTAATCTCCTTTTAACAAGAAGAATTTAACTGTACCTTTAGCATCGGCAGGGATATCTTGTGTAATTGGAGCACCATCTTCAACAGTAAGTTCTGAAGCGAATGGAATACGACTAGGAACAGCCCATGACTCTTTAATCACTTCAATAACAGAATCACCCTCTTCAATAATCTCACCATTTTGATATGGTAAGAAGAGTTTCCCATCTACTTTTCCACCAACACCAGCAAGTTCATTTGTTTTAGCAACATCATTCTTTCTAATAGTATACTTCTGAACTTTAGCACCTTGTTGTACTTCTAGTGTTATCTCATCATGTGATTGAGTAATACTTAGTTTACCTCTGGTTAATGACTTAACTTTAGGTTCAACTAGAAGAACACCGGCATTTCTACGGTTGGTCACAAGAAGTTTACCTTCTGAGTTTTTGTTAACATTAAGGTTATAGTAACGAATAAATCCTTCTTTGTTTGCAATAACTTGACGCTCTTCTTTACCAGCAGTCGCTGTACCACCTGTGTGGAATGTACGAAGTGTAAGCTGAGTTCCTGGCTCACCAATTGATTGTGCAGCAACAACTCCAACAGCTTCACCACGTTTAACAATCTTATTTTCAGCCATGTTTAGACCGTAACATTTAGCACAGATTCCTCTAGGTGCTTTACAGGTTACAGATGTTCTAATGTTTACAGAACGTACACCAGACTCAGCAATAAGTCTAGCCATTGGCTCATCAATCATTGTACCTTCACTTAAAAGTACTTCTGAAGTAATAGGGTCAATAATATCAGCAGAAATAACACGTCCATAAACTCTATCTGAAAGTGGTTCAATAAGCTCGTTACCTACGTAAATATCAGCAACATCAACACCTTCGTGAGTTCCACAATCATGCATTACAACTTTAACATTTTGAGCAACATCAATAAGCTTTCTTGTCAAGTACCCAGCTGACGCAGTTTTCATTGCTGTATCGGCAAGACCTTTTCTAGCTCCGTGCGTTGAAATAAAGTACTCTAAAACGTTTAGACCTTCACGGAAGTTAGAAGTAATAGGTGTTTCAATAATTGAACCATCTGATTTAGCCATTAGACCCCTCATACCTGAAAGCTGTCTAATCTGTGCAGCAGAACCCCTAGCACCAGAATCAGCCATCATATGAACCGAGTTGAAACCATCTTTATCAATCTTAATAAGATCCATAAGGTCAGAAGCTACTTCATTGTTGGTATCTGTCCAGATATCAATAATTTTGTTGTAACGCTCTTGCTCTGTAAGAAGACCTTTACCAAACTGTTTCTGAATCTCAATAACATTCTCTTTAGCACCATCAACAATTGCATATTTAGCCTCTGGAACTTTAATATCATCAATTGAAATAGATACACCAGATTTTGTTGCATATTTAAAACCAATATCTTTTAAATCATCCAAGAAAACAGAAGTATGAGAGATACCACTGTGTGCATAAATATAATCAACCAATGCACCAATATCTTTTTTCTTTAAAATCTTATTCCAGTAAGACTCAGGCACATAGTCTGGAATAATATCTTTCAAGATAATTCTACCAGCTGTTGTGTTTACAATACGTCCATTAATTACTGTTCTAATTCTAGCGTTTAAGTCCAGTCCACCCTGCTCATTTGCAATAATAATTTCATCAACATTTGCAAAAAGTTTATGTTGACCAACAACATCATCTTTTACCAATGTAAGGTAGTAAAGACCTAAAATCATATCCTGAGAAGGTACAGCAATCGCTTTACCAGAAGCAGGAAGAAGAATATTCATAGAAGCCAACATTAAAATCTTAGCTTCAGCAATTGCTTCATCTGACAATGGAATGTGAACAGCCATCTGATCCCCATCGAAATCGGCGTTGAATGCAGCACACACTAGTGGGTGAAGCTGAATCGCTTTTCCATCAATTAGTTTTGGGTGAAACGCTTGAATAGAAAGTTTATGCAGTGTAGGTGCACGGTTTAGTAGTACTGGGTGACCATCAACTACCTCTTCCAAACATTCCCAAACTTCAGTTTGCTTAGTATCAATCATCTTTTTAGCTTGTTTCAAAGTCGTAGCATATCCACGATCTTCAAGTTTTGCCATAACATGTGGTTTAAACAGTTCAAGTGCCATTACTTTTGGTAATCCACACTCATCCATTTTAAGGCTAGGTCCAACAACAATTACAGAACGTCCAGAGAAATCGACACGTTTACCAAGAAGGTTTTGTCTAAAACGCCCTTGTTTACCTTTAATCACTTCTGAAAGAGATTTTAATGGTCTTTTGTTGGCACCCTTAACTGAGTTTCCTCTTCTACCGTTATCAAAAAGTGCATCAACTGACTCTTGAAGCATTCTTTTTTCATTTCTAACAATAATCTCAGGAGCATCAAGTTCAACAAGTCTCTTAAGTCTCTGGTTTCGGTTAATAACTCTTCTGTAAAGGTCGTTAACATCTGAAACAGCAAACTTACCACCATCAAGACTTACAAGAGGTCTTAAATCTGGTGGCATAACTGGAAGAATAGTCAGCATCATCCACTCTGGTCTGTTACCTGAGTTTAGGAAAGACTCAATTACTTTAAGTCTTTTAACAATGGTCTTCTTTTTAGCTTCTGATTTTGTCGCTAAAATGTCTTCTTTAAGTCCAGCAAACATATCTACAAGGTCAAGGTCAGCCAAAAGTTCTTGAACAATCTCTCCACCCATTCTTGCATCAAGTCCAGCATCTTCAAAACGGCTAGAGATAGACTGATACTGCTCTTCATTAAGAACGTCATATTTTGCTAAAGGTGTAGCACCCTCAGAGTCATAACACGCCTCACCTGGATCTTTTACAATGTACGCTTCGTAGTAAAGTACACGCTCAAGGTCTTTCATTTTAACACCAAGAAGTGTTCCAATTCTTGATGGCAATGAAGATACATACCAAATGTGTGCAACGGGAGCCACAAGGTCAATGTGACCCATTCTGTTTCTTCTTACTTTTGATGTCGTTACTTCAACACCACATTTTTCACAAACAACACCTTTGTAACGCATCTTTTTGTATTTACCACAAAGACACTCGTAGTCACGTACTGGTCCAAATGTTTTAGCACAAAAAAGTCCATCTCTCTCAGGTTTTAATGTTCTATAGTTAATAGTTTCTGGCTTTTTTACTTCACCATATGACCATGACAATACTTTTTCTGGACTAGCAACTTTTAGTTGCATCGCCATAATGTCTCTTGGTCTCTCTTCTTTTCTTAAATCAATAGGGGTTAAACCATCTAAAAAATCACTCATTATGCATCTCCCTTAATTGTTTGAATTTCTTCTTTTTTTCTCTCGAATAGATCAACATCTAATCCAAGTGCTTGAAGCTCTTTTGTAAGTACGAACATTGTTTCAGGTACACCTGATTCTGGTACAGACTCACCTTTTGTAATGGCTCTGTATGCTCTTGTACGACCATCAACATCATCTGACTTAATGGTTAACATCTCTTTAAGAATATGTGAAGCACCATATGCTTCTAAAGCCCATACTTCCATTTCCCCAAATCTCTGTCCACCAAATAGTGCTTTACCACCAACTGGCTGTTGTGTAACAAGCGAGTAAGGTCCAGTTGAACGTGCGTGAACTTTTTCATCAACAAGGTGGTGAAGTTTTAACATGTACATGTAACCTACGTTAACACGCTCTATCATCTTCTCACCTGTCTTACCATCATAGAGTTCTGTTTTACCATCTTCATCCATCTTAGCAAGTGCAAACAATTTATCAAACTCTTCTTGGTTGGTTCCTTCAAATACAGCTGCTCCAAACTTAACACCATTTGCCCAGTCTCTTGCATAAACCAATAACTCTTCATCAGAAAGTTTATCCAATGTCTCTTTTGCATTCATAAGTTTTGCCACATCAGCAATTTCTGCCATTTTAGCTCTTAAGTCTGTGATTAAAGTCTCTTTATGCTCATCAAACATACCTTGAATCTGCTCACCAAGTTGTTTAGAAATCATCCCTAAGTGAACTTCAAGAATCTGTCCGATGTTCATACGAGAAGGTACCCCTAGTGGGTTCAAAATAATATCAACTGTTTTACCCTCTTTTGTATAAGGCATGTCAATCTCTGGAACGATATTAGAAACAATACCTTTGTTTCCGTGACGACCAGCCATTTTATCACCAACTTTTAACTTACGTTTGGTAGCAATATAAACTTTTACAAGCTTAGTAACACCATTTGGTAAAATATCATCTTTCTCTAAGATGTTAAGTTTTGCTTCATGTGCATCTTTAAGTTTTTTCTTCTGTCTTTGGAAGTAATTCTTAATTGAGTTGTACTCAGACTGAATTGAATCATCATACGACTGAACCACTGATCTTAATGCAAAACGGTTTACTTCGATAATAACATCTTCAGGTATTGAGTCACCAGATTTGTACTCAACTTCAGCAACAGTAACGTCTGAAACCAATGAAGATTTAGCAAGTAAAGAAGCAATTCTTAAAGACTCTTCTCTATCAATCATAAGAAGTTTATCATGGTGTTCACCATCAAGAACTTCTTTCTCTTCTTCATAAGACTGAATGGCTCTTGCATCTTTCTCTTGACCTTTTTTGATGAAGACTTTAACATCAACAACAACACCTTCCATAGATGCTGGACAGTAGAGTGATTTGTTTACAACATGACCTGCTTTATCACCAAAAATAGCTCTAAGTAGACGCTCTTCTGGAGTAGGTTTAATCTCACCTTTTGGAGAAACTTTACCTACTAAAATCATTCCCGGTTTAACAGTTGTACCAACTTTAACGATTCCAGACTCATCAAGATGTGTTAACTCATCTTCACGAATGTTCTGAATATCACGAGTAATCTCTTCTGTACCATGCTTAAGCTCACGAGCTTCAATCTCTTTTTCATAAGTATGCACAGAGGTAAATGTATCTTCTCTTAAAATCTTCTCAGAGATAATAATCGCATCTTCGTAGTTGTATCCATACCAAGGCATAAATGCAACTCTCATATTTTTACCAATCGCAAGTTCACCCATGTCCATGTTTGGACCATCAGCAATAACTTGACCAGCTTTTACAACATCACCAAGCTTTGCAGTTGGAGACTGAGTAAAGGTAGTGTTTTGGTTGGTACGCATATTTTTTTCCATTGGATAATGGTCAATGTATACGCCTCCTTCATCTTCACCTAAAATATAAATATTTTTAGAGTCAACTTTCTCAACTCTACCTGGACGCTGAGCCTTAACAGACTCCCAAGCATCACGAGAAACGATTGCTTCCATACCTGTACCAACAACTGGTGCATCTGTTTTAAGAAGAGGCACTGCTTGACGCTGCATGTTTGAACCCATCAAGGCACGGTTTGCATCATCATGTTCTAAGAATGGAATAAGTGCAGCAGCAGAACCAGAAACCATAAGTGGAGAGATATCAATAAGTGAAACTTTTTTTGTTTCGTTAAGTAGAATCTCACCATTACAACGTGTTTCAATAAGCTCTTCTACAATCTTTCTATCAACAATTTTTGTAGAAGCAGGAGCAATTACCAAGTCTTCTTCTTGTGTCGCTGTTAAATAAACAATCTCTTCTTGAATTTCACCATCAATTACTTTGTTGTATGGTGCTTCAATAAATCCAAGATCATTAACTTTTGCATAAGTAGCCAAGGTGTTAATAAGACCAATATTTTGACCCTCTGGAGTCTCAATCGGACAAATACGACCATAGTGAGTTGGGTGAACATCCCGAACTTCAAAACCAGCTCTCTCTTTAACAAGTCCACCCTCACCTAGTGCTGAAAGTCTTCTTTTATGTGTTACCTCTGAAAGTGGGTTGGTCTGATCCATAAACTGAGACAACTGTCCTGACGAGAAGAATTCTAAAATAGTATTCGTAATCATTTTAGAGTTTACAAGGTCATGTGGCATAAGCTCATCAAGTGTACCAGAAAGTGTTGTCATCTTGTCTCTAATGGCTTTTTGCATTTTAGTAAGTCCGTTGTATAACTCATTACCAAGAAGCTCACCAATGGCTCTAATTCTTCTGTTACCTAGGTGATCTCTATCATCTATGTGACCCGAACCATTTTTAACTTTAGAAAGGTATTTAACAGTATGAATAATATCTTCTGCTGTCATAACAGTTACATACTCAGGAACATTAAGACCTAGTTTATGGTTCATTTTCATACGACCAACTTTGGTTAAGTCATAACGCTCTGGATCAAAGAAAAGTTGTTTAAGGAATGCTTTTGCAGCTTCTGCTGTTACTGGCTCACCTGGTCTCATAACTTTATAAATACGAATTACAGCCAATGCATTTTCATCTTCTATCTCTTCTGTTTGCTTAAGCAATCTAAGTGAATCTTGATCAGCAATAAATGATTTGATAATAGAGTCATCTGCACCCTCTGCCAAGTCATTAGCAATATGGAAAGACTCTACACCAGCATCTATGATTTTTTTAAGTTTTAACTCATCCATTTGAGTTACAACATCATAAATAACTTCACCACTCTCTTGGTCAATAATAGCTGTAGATAAATGTCTTTCAACCAATACTTCTAATGGATATTCAACCCATTCTAAACCATCATCAAGAAGTTTTTGAGCTTTTTTCTTAGTTAAACGTTTTGAAGCAGCAACAACAATATTACCATCTAAATCACGAATCTCATAAGGAGCACGACCAGAGAACTCTTCTACTGAGAATTTTGTTACAAATCTGTTGTCTTTTACAAAAATCTCTTTTGAAGCATAGAATAGTTTCATAATATCTTCTTTAGAGTAATCTAACGCTCTAAATAAAATAGTTACTGGGATTTTTCTTCTTTTGTTGATTCTTGCATATAAAATATCTTTTGCATCATACTCAAAGTACAACCAAGAACCTCTATCTGGAATAATTTGAGCAGAGTAGATAAGTTTAGCAGCAACTGTTGTTGCTTCTTCTTCTTTAAAAATAACACCTGGAGATCTGTGAAGTTGGTTTACAACAACTCTCTCAACACCATTAATAATAAATGAAGTTCTGTTGGTCATAAGAGGAATATCTCTTACGTAAACAGCTTGTTCTTTAATCTCTTTTGGATCTAATTTTTCACCAGTCTTTTCATCTCTATTCCAAATAGTTAATGAAATATTCATTTTTAATGATACAGAGTAAGTTAACCCACGTTCCATACACTCACGAATGGTATACTTAGGCTGAACAATATCTGAACCTTTATACTCTAAAGTAAGTCTATTTTGATGATCATTCAATGGGAAAACTGAACGGAATACTTTTTCAATAGTAGAATCAGTTCTGTTTTTTGCATCAATCATTAAGAAATCATCATATGATTTTTGTTGTAGTTGTAGTAAGTTAGGGACAGGAATCTGTCGAGGAGTCTTAGAGAAATCGACTCTTAGTCTATTTCCAGAATGTAAAGAGTTTAACATGGGCGAACCTTATTATAGTATGTTATGTTAATATGAATGTATAGATATACAAAAAAACTATTGCGCAATAGCTCATCGCTAGATCTAAAACAGATTATAGTTGATAATGGTTTTTTGATTATGTACTGTTACTAATGCAATACAAGAGTTATAATCTACTGTTACTAATGCAGTAGAAGAAAGGGTGGAAATATTTTAATGTTTCAAATGAGCAAAGCTCATTTGAAACGTGTGATTTAAATAGAATCTATTTAAGTTCACAAGAAGCACCAGCTTCTTCAATTTGTTTTTTGAACTCTTCAGCTTCTTCTTTAGAAACAGCTTCTTTAAGAGTAGTTGGAGCTTCTTCAACTGCAGCTTTAGCTTCTTTAAGTCCAAGACCTGTAATAGCTCTTACTACTTTAATAGCATTAATTTTCTTAGCACCTGCATCTGTAAGTACTACGTCAAATTCTGTTTTTTCTTCAGCAGCTTCTGCTACTGCACCACCACCAGCTACTACTGTAGCTTGAGCAGATACACCGAAATGCTCTTCAAATTCTTTTACAAGCTCAGAAAGCTCAAGTACTGACATGTTTGAGATAAATTCTAAAACGTCTTCTTTAGTTGTTGCCATAATTAATTCCTTTAATCATTCTATTTTTTATAATTCTATGGATAATATTTTATCCTAACTCAACGTCGGCTAAAGCCAACCCTACGCTTCTTCTTTTTTGGTAGCCAATGCTTGAAGTCCAATTGTAAAGTTACGTACAGGACCATTCCAAGTATTAAGTAACATACCAAGAAGTTCATCTCTACCAGGTAATTTAGCCATTGCATTAATCGTATCGATATCTGCAACTTTTGATTCAATTACTCCAGATTTTATTGAGAAATTATCTTGATTTGCTTGTGCAGATTTGTCTGCTACTTTACAAGTAGCAATTTGATCTTCACCCCAAATAAAGATATTTGTATCTACAAGTTCCATCTCTTCACAGTTAGCATTTTTAAGTGCTATTCCTGCCAATGTGTTTTTTACAACACGAACTTGTACATCATTTTCTCTAGCTAGTATTCTCACACCTTCTAATGCTTCAACAGTCATACCTTTGTAATCACAAACGATTACAGCACCCTGATCAGCAAAAGCAGTTGTTAATTCATTTACAATAGCTTCTTTTTCAATTCTAGTCATTTTTTCTCCTTTCGATCTCTAAAAGGGTAACACCTAGAGTGTTCACAAACTTCTTTCAAAGTTATATATTAAGCTTTCGCCCCTATTATCTTCAATCTAGATTATTATGCCAAGCATAAAGGAAAAGGCATCATAAATGATGCCCTAAGCTTTAGGCTTACGCTTTTGCTTTAATATCCATAAGTTCAGCAGTATCAAGTGTAATAGCTGGACTCATTGTTAATGATAAAGCACCATTAAGAATGTATCTACCTTTTGCAGATGCTGGTTTTGCTTTATTAATAGTTTGAAGGAATGTTTCAAAATTTTCTTTAATTTTATCAGCACCAAAAGATACTTTTCCAATTCCAGCGTGAATGTTACCTTTTTTGTCTGTTCTAAAGTTAACTTTTCCACCTTTAGCTTCAGTAACAGCTTTGGTTACATCCATAGTTACTGTACCAGTTTTAGGGTTAGGCATTAAACCTTTTGGTCCTAAAATTCTTGCTACTTTACCCAATGTACCCATCATGTTAGGAGTTGCAATTACAGTATCGAAATCAATCTTACCCTCTTTAATAGCATCGATTAAATCATCATCACCAACCAAGTCAGCACCTGCTGCTCTTGCTTCATCAGCTTTGTCATCTTTTGCAAATACTGCTACTCTTACAACTTTACCTGTACCATTTGGAAGTACAACTGAACCTCTAAGCATTTGATCTGCATGTCTTGGATCAACATTTAAGTTTAATGCAACTTCAACAGTCTCATCAAATTTTGCTGATTTTAACTCTGGAAGAAGATTTGTTGCTTCTTCAACAGAATATCTTTTTTCTGTTTCTATTTTCTCTAAGAGCGCTGCTCTTTTTTTATTTACTTTCTTTGCCATTTATTTCTCCACACGATATAAAATGTCCCACTAACTAGTGGTGTAGGGTCGAAAATATCGACCATAAAATTTCTTATATAAAGATATACTTAGTTATTCGATAAAATCGAACTTAACCAGCTATATCAACACCCATAGATCTACAAGTACCAGCAATAATTTTTGCTGCCATCTCTTTGTCATCTGTGTTTAAGTCAGCAATTTTCTTTTCAACAATCTCATCAATCTGAGCTGCTGTAAGTGTTGCTACTTTGTTTTTAAGTGGATTATCAGAACCACTTTTAATACTTGCAGCTTTCATAATAAGCTCAGATGCAGGTGGTTGTTTTGTTTCAAATGTAAAAGATCTGTCAGCGTAAACAGTTACTTCAACAGGGATTTTGAAACCCATTTTATCTTTTGTTCTTTCGTTGAATGCTTTACAGAATTCCATAATGTTTACACCACGTTGACCAAGTGCTGGTCCTACTGGTGGTGATGGGTTAGCTGATCCAGCAGGGATCATCATTTTGAACTTTTCAGTTACTTTTTTTGCCATCGTTATCTCCTTAGATTAAATAGTCATTTATTTTAAAAATAAAAACTTGAATAATAAAAACAAATTTTTATTATTTAAATTTTTTATGGATAGGAAGGACAAACACAAAGGGATGTCCTATAAATTTATATTATTTTTTCTACTTGCGTATAAAGAATTTCAACTGGTGTATTTCTACCAAAAATAGAAACATTTAACTTTAACTTACCATGGTCAAGGTCATATTCTTCAACCATACCTGTAAAGTTAGAGAAAGGTCCATCAATAATACGAACCATCTCACCATTTTCAAAGTCAACTTTAGGACGTGGAGCAGTTTTTTGTTCCATTTTGTCTAAAATAACTTTAATATCTGCATCACTTAGAGGTGTTGCTGTTTTACCTTCTCCAATAAAACGAGAAACACGAGGAAGTGATTGGATTTTATGCCAAAGGCTTGTATCTAAATCTACTGATGCAAATACATAACCAGAGTAAAGAACACGTTCTGTAATCTTTTTATCTCCATTCTTAACCTCTATAACTTCTTCTGTAGGAACAATGATTGAGTCAACTTGATCTTCAATACCATTCTCAACAGCAAGTAATTCTATACCTTTTTTAACTGCTTGTTCAGATCCAGAATATACCTGAATTGCATACCATTGAAATGCCATATTAACTTCCAACTACAGCTGAAACAATAGATGACATCAATAAGTCAACAAGTGCTAAAAAAATTGATATAACGGTTACGACGATAAAAACAGCAAAAAACGCTTGTCTTATTTGTACTTTTGTCGGAAATATAACTTTTTGAATCTCTTCTTTAACGTGTGTAAAATATGTTGTTAATTTTTCCATTGTGTTTACCTTTAATTTGTGGCAGGCCAAGAGGGACTCGAACCCCCGGCACCTGGTTTTGGAGACCAGTGCTCTACCAACTGAGCTATTGGCCTAAGAATATTTTGTAGGGGTATCTTTGCAGATACCCTAAAACTGTATTACAGTTTCATCTCTTTGTGTGTCGTATGACACTTACACCACTTACAGTACTTTTTCAAAGCAAGTTTTTCTGCAGTGTTTCTTTTATTCTTAGTAGTGTGATAGTTACGTCTAGTACACTTCTCACAACCTAAGTGAATTGTTTCTCTCATTATTAGTTTCTCCTAAAAGTATTATAAGAGAGCGAAACTCTCTTATAATTTTTGCTACGCAATAATTTCAGCAACAACACCAGCACCAACAGTTCTACCACCTTCACGGATAGCAAACTTAGTACCTTGCTCAAGAGCAACTGGGTTGATAAGCTCAACAGTAATAGTAACGTTGTCACCTGGCATAACCATTTCAACACCATCAGCAAGTGTAATTGAACCTGTAACATCAGTTGTTCTTACGTAGAACTGAGGTCTATAGTTGTTAAAGAATGGAGTGTGTCTACCACCCTCTTCTTTTTTAAGGATATATACTTCAGCTGTAAACTTAGAGTGAGGAGTAATTGAACCTGGCTTACAAAGAACCATACCTCTTTCAACTGCATCTTTATCGATACCTCTGATAAGAACACCACAGTTATCACCAGCCATACCACAGTCCATCTCTTTACGGAACATTTCAACACCAGTTACAGTTGTTTTTTGGTTGTCTCTAATACCAACGATTTCAACTTCGTTACCAACACAAACTTGACCTCTGTCAATTTTACCAGTAACAACAGTACCACGACCTTGAATTGTAAAGATATCTTCAATAGGCATTAAGAAATCTTTATCAGTTTCTCTTACTGGCTCAGGAATATACTCATCTACAGCATCCATAAGTGCATAAATTTTTTCTGACCACTCACCAGCTGTTCCAGCTTTAGCTTCTTCAAGAGCTTGAAATGCAGAACCAGCAATAATTGGTGTATCATCACCTGGGAAATCGTACTCAGAAAGAAGTTCTCTAACTTCCATGTCTACAAGCTCTAACATCTCTTCTTTATCTTCATCATCAAGTTGATCTTCTTTATTTAAGAAAATTACAATGTATGGTACACCAACTTGCTTAGAAAGAAGGATATGCTCTCTTGTTTGAGCCATAGGTCCATCAGTAGCAGCAATAACAAGAATAGCACCATCCATTTGAGCAGCACCAGTAATCATGTTTTTAACGTAATCGGCGTGACCTGGACAATCTACGTGAGCATAGTGTCTAGTTTCAGTTTCATACTCTACGTGAGAAGTAGCAATAGTAATTCCTCTTTCTCTCTCTTCTGGAGCATTATCAATTTGATCATAATCCATTGTTGCTTGACCATTTTTAAGCCCTAAACACATTGTGATTGCAGCTGTTAATGTAGTTTTACCGTGGTCAACGTGACCAATTGTACCAATGTTAACATGTGGTTTTGTTCGTTCGAATTTTTCTTTAGCCATCTGTTTCTCCTAAGTTAATTGTTAAAAAATTTGCTGACATTATATCAGACATAACTCAATATTGCTTTAATTACCAACAATATGGACAAAAATATATTTTTTTAAATACATTTTTGTCCATAATCATGGTGGGGCCCATAGTGAGACTTGAACTCACGACCTCTTCCTTACCAAGGAAGTGCTCTACCCCTGAGCCATATGGGCATATTTTTGATATAATAATGTTTGTAAAAATAATATAAGTGATTGATTTGTATTAATGTGAAAGTAGTAATAAAATTTCACATCAGCTTCCAGATTACTTTGATACTATGGAGCGGGAAACGAGATTCGAACTCGCGACATCCTGCTTGGAAGGCAGGGGCTCTAGCCACTGAGCTATTCCCGCATATATCAAATATATAATATGGTGGTGAGTGAAGGATTCGAACCTTCGAAGACGTAGTCAGCGGATTTACAATCCGCCCTCGTTGGCCACTTGAGTAACTCACCAAGAATTTATATTTCTGGTCAAACACTGATAAAATTTTAATGGAGCTGATGAAGGGACTCGAACCCCCGACCTGCTGATTACAAATCAGCTGCTCTAGCCAACTGAGCTACATCAGCACCATTCATTTAAAGTCATTCTTTAAATGGAGTCGCATTATAGACAAAAATATAATCTATGTCAAGGGTTTTTTGAAAAAAAATAAAAAAAGTACTAAATTCGCTATAATTCTTAAAAAACAAGGTTTTTCATGAAAATTCTACTTGCACCAAGTGAAACAAAAATAAATGGAGGCTGTGAAAACTTCTCTTTAAATAATTTACTCTTTCCAGAGCTAACTGCTACTAGACAAAAACTTTTACATCAATACATTAATATTATACAACAAAATAATTTTTCTACCCTCTCAAAAATGTTTGGTTTAAAAAAAGAAGCTGATGTTCTTTATCATTCTAAAGATATTGTACATGAACTTACTATGAAAGCTATAGAAAGATATACTGGTGTTGCCTTTGATTATCTTACATATAAAGAGTTAGATTCTGATACACAAGCTTATATAGATAACCATGTCATCTTATGTTCCAATCTTTTTGGATTTTTACGTGCTGATGATATGATTCCGGAGTATCGTCTGAAACAAGGAGAAGCTATTGCTGACTTAAAACCAGAAAAGCTCTATAAAGAAGAGAGCCATTTAATGGAAGAGTATCTTAAAGATGAAGATATCTTAGACTTACGTGCTGGATTTTACGATAAGTTTTATAAACCAACAAAAAACTATACAACTTTAAAGTTTATAAAAAATGGGAAAGTGGTCTCTCATTGGGCAAAAGCATACAGAGGAATTGTTTTAAGAGAAATAGCTCTTGCAAAAATTGATAATTTAGAAGATTTTATGAAACTCTCTATAGAAAATTTATCAATAGAAGAGATTCAGACAAAAAAGAATAAAACAGAAATTATTTATAATATCGTTGGCTAAAGCCAATTCTACATTTTAGATAATAAAGCTCGAACCACTTCACGGTCATCAAAGTGAATCTTTTCACCTTTGATTTCCATAGTATCTTCATCACCTTTTCCAAGTATCATTAAAACTTCATCCTCTTTCAACTCTTTAAGTGCTTCTTGTATAGCATATGCTCTGTCTACCATAGCACGTGTATGACTTTGATCTTTAATTCCAGAAAGAATATCTTTGATAATTTCTTCAGGCTCTTCGGAACGTGGATTATCAGAAGTCACGTAAACTTTCTGAGCAAACTTAGCTGCAACAGCTCCCATACGTGGTCGTTTTCCTTTGTCTCTGTCTCCACCTGCTCCAAATACTACAGATATATCTACATCTTTCATACTGTCTAAAACTTGAATCATACCATCATCAGTATGTGCAAAGTCTACTATGACTAAGGGTTTACGTGAAACCACTTCCATACGACCTGCCACACCTGCAAAATTTTCTACCACTTCACACACTTCAGCAACGTTACGTCCCGTTAGCATAACACAAGAACCAATAGCAGCCATAAGATTAAAAAGATTAAACAAACCAACCATAGGAGAGTGAAAAGTAGCTTCTGTACTCATATGCTTCAAGCCTGTAGTTATGCCTTGCTGTAGTGAAAAAGCCTGAACTTTAAACGTTGCAGGTTCATCAACTCCATAACTTTGAGCCCCAATTGGGTTATAGTTAATATTTTTAATATCATCCTTGTTTAAAAGTTTTGGTGACGCATCTGAAAAGAAAGAACTTTTAACCCTCTTGTACTCTTCAATAGTTCCATGATAATCTAAATGATCAGAAGTTACATTGGTATGTACTTTCAATGCAAAAGTCAATCCCTCTATTCGTTCTTGATGAATGGCATGAGAACTCACTTCCATAATAAAGTAGTTACACTCTTTTTCATTTGCAATTTTCATACTGTTAAGAATATGTAAAATAGAAGGTGTGGTCATCGACTTCTCTTCTATTCGTTCATCATTAGCAAAAAAACCTCTGGTTCCTAAAAGTGCTGGTTTTTCTCCTAGGTCTAATAAAAAGGAGTAAATAGCAGCCGTTACTGTTGTCTTACCATTTGTACCAGTTACACCTACTACTTTTAATTTAGAGATATCCCATTTTTCTATAAGCTCAAGAGGAGTGATATAGGAAGGCTTATTATCTAACTTTTCAAAATACTTTCTATTTTGTGCTGTTAACAAAAACTGTGTATCATCTGATATAGCTGTTGTATCGTCTGTTATATATTTATAATTGTCTATGTTATAGTCTAATTTCACTTTTTTTCTTTCATTTTAGCTTGGATTATTCTCATTTAATTTATGATAAAGTGCATAAATTTCTTGATCATTCTCAAAAGCATTTCCTATAGAGTCCAAAAATTGTAAAGCCAACTCTTTTTGACCCTTATCTATAAGTGCTGTTATAAATAGAATATACTCTTCTTTATTTTTCAAAATTACTTTTGTTGAGAACATTACATCTTCAAATGCCCGTTTAAAATCTCCACGATCTTCTATAAACTCTAAAAACTCTTGATAACCAATTCCATCTTTATATTCTAATTTATCACTATCTGATTTTAATAATTTGGTAATTTCATTTTTATCACTGTCTAATGAACTAAGCATTTTAACCATTACTTCACCTGCATCTTCTTGTTCACTTTTTATAATCTGATAATAATCGAAAAGAGCTTGTGCTTCTTCCCCACTCTCCATACCTATATCACATAAATAAACACCAATTTGTGCTTCTGCATGTGCTGGATACTCTTTTAAAAGTAATCCATAAGTAGTCAGAGCATTTTCATATTTTCCTAAAGTGAACAGCTCTTCTGCTCTAGAAAGAAATGTATCAAGACTTATCTTAGCCATCGTTATCCTAACTGATCCAATTTATCTTCCCAACCATGAGGAACATTCATAACTGTAATATCAGGATGAATCATTGTTTTCATCTCTTTTTCTATTCCAAATTTAATCGTTGTTCCAGAAGATCCACAACCTACACATGCACCTTGTAATTGAACAAATACTTTTCCATCTTTTATATCTATAAGTGAAACATCTCCACCATCTTGTTGTATCCATACTTTGGACTTTTCTAATAATGACTCTACAATAGGTCTTAATTCTTCATCTGTAAATGGAAGCACGTGCTTCTCCTTTAGTTTAATTATTATTCTATTTATACATTATATCTCAAACTTTGTCAAGGTCTTATAATTATGTGCTAAGTTTTAACACGATAAAGCTTATGTATGTGTCTATTATCCTCATAATTCAATAGCCTATAAACATAGAGAGATTACAATACAGAATCAAAATAACAATGGCTAATATATGATTCGTAAAATTTTTAAAAGAAAAAAAAGCAACAGTAAACTCGATAACTTTATTGATAAATATAAAATACCTCGTGAGTACTTATCTATCAATAGAAAGTCTATATCAAGAGGTGTACTTATTGGTCTTTTTTGGGGCTTTATTCCTATGCCCATGCAGATGTTGGCTGTTTTAGCAATGACACCTTTTTTTAAATTTAATGTACCCATTGCCATTTCAATGGTTTGGCTAAGTAACCCAATCACCATGCCATTTATGTATTATATGGAGTATCAAACTGGTAACTTTATTTTAGGAAATACTGGTCTAGAGAATATTGAATTAACTCTTGACTGGTTTAGTAAAAATTGGGACAATATTTTAGTTCCACTTTATGTAGGAACTATCCCCTACTCTACAGTAGTTTCATTACTTATCTATTTTATAATAAATAAGTTATGGATTAATTCAATGCAAAAAGAGAAACCACACACATTTAAAAGAAAATTCTCCAATAAAAGTTTATGGTTTTAATATAGAAATTTGAACTTCAGGTAATTTTTCTTCTTGCTTATAGAGAAGATATAATAAGAATTTAGAGAGTATTTTTTTCATTTTGACCACCTTTATTATATTATAATGTATTTTTTATAGTTATTTTATGTTTAATAATTATATAAGATTTATCTTTAATATAAATTTAATTTTAAAATTTTTTAAGGAAAAGATGAAAGGGGAGAGAAGAGAGTCCTAAAATTAGGCTCTCTAATATAACTACTATACGAGTTCGATAATAGCCATTGGTGCTGCGTCACCTCTACGGGTACGAGTCTTAATAATTCTTGTGTAACCACCTTTACGCTCAGTATACTCTGGCGAAATTTCAGTTACCAATTTGTTGGTACACTCTTTATCTTGTAAAAGTGCAAACACTGCTCTGTGTGCATTTTCACCAGAAGCACCTTTAGTGATAAGTTTTTCAAAATATCTACTAAGCTCTTTTGCTTTTGGAAGTGTTGTTTCAATCTTTCCATATTTAATAAGAGCAATAGAAAGGTTTTTTAATAACGAAGCTCTATGAGCAGAAGTTCTGCTTAGCTTACGATATCCGTGCTTATGTCTCATATCTGTTCCTTCTCTAGGAGCTACTCTTTAAGTTGCTCGATTTTCTTAACAAGATTTACTCTTGTATTGTCTGCTAATTCAAAGTCTTCACCATAACCAAGATTTTCTAAACACTCAGCAATTTCATCTAACGATTTTTTACCAAGATTTTTAATGTTTTTAATCTCTGATGTTGTCATGAGTACCAACTCTCCTACAACTTTCATTCCAGCACGATCAAGTGAGTTAAATGAACGAGCTGATAGACCTAATGATTCAATAGGTTCTAAATATGCTCTCACTTCACTGTCATCGTTACTTCTTTTAATTGGTGCTGCATTGATTTCTACATCAAGAACGCCATTAAATACAGAAAGTTGTTTATACATTGTCTCTAAAGCATTAGTAAACGCATCAACTGGTGATACTTGACCATCTGTTTCAATATCAAATACAATCTTCTCATAATTAGGATTGTCTTCAACCAAAACATTTTGAATGTCGTAGTTTGCTTTTTTTACTGGTGTAAAGAAAGCATCCAATGCAATTGCATCAGCTGCTACGTCATCTCTTAGGTCTTCACTCTGTACATATCCTAAACCTTGTGCGATAACCACAGTAAAGTTAAGAACTGCATCTTCATTAAGTGTTGCTAAAAACGCTTCAGGATTAACAATTTCTACATCATCATTAATTAAATCTGCTGCAGTAATCTCTCTTTGTCCTGAAAAGCTATAAGAAACTTCTAATTTCTCAACACCCTCTTGAAGCTTGAAACGAATATTTTTTAAGTTGATGATAAATACAGCAACATCTTCATGCATTCCACGAACACTATCAAACTCATGTGCTGCACCTTCTATCTTAATAGATATGGGTGCAAAACCAACAGAAGAACCTAAAATAAGTCTTCTTAATGGATGAGCAAGAGTAATAGCATAACCACTCTCAAAAGGGTAGGCAATAACTTCAGATCTATTTTCACCAAGTTCATTCACTTCAACATTTGTTGGAAGTGATGGAGCTACTTTAATTTTTTTCATTCTTTGCCTTTTTTAACTAATACTTACTATTTTGAGTAAAGCTCAACGATCAATCTCTCTTCAACTGGAATTGAAATCTCATCTCTATTTGGAATTCTTGTAAAGATACCAAAAAGTTTTGCTTGATCAACATCTACCCATTCAACCATACCAGTTTGGTTAGTTAACTCCATTGCTCTTACAACTTGTGTATTTGCTTTAGATTTTTCTCTAATCTCAATCTTTTGACCAGGCTTAACTCTGAAAGATGGAATATCAACTCTTTTACCATCAACAAGAATATGTCCGTGGTTTGTAAGTTGTCTTGCAAATCTTCTAGTAGTTGCAAAACCCATTCTGTAAACTACGTTATCAAGTCTCTGCTCAAGAAGTTGAATAAGGATTGCCCCTGTATTTCCATCTTGTCTTTTAGCCTCTTTAAAAAGTGCTCTAAACTGCTTTTCAGATACTCCGTACATGAACTTAGCTTTTTGCTTCTCTTGAAGCTGCTCACCATATTCACTTAACTTTGTTCTTCTTTGACCATGTTGCCCTGGTGGGTATGGTCTTTTTTCTAAAGCTGATTTACCTGCTAGTCTTCTCTCACCTTTTAAGCCGAGATCAACACCAAGTCTTCGCTCTAGTTTTTCAACTGGACCTCTATATCTTGCCATTTGTAATACCTTTAATTATTCTATTAAATATATTAATCACCAAAGTGATTAAACTCTTCTCTGCTTAGGAGGACGACAACCATTGTGAGGAAGTGGAGTAATATCTTTTAACCATGTTACTCTAATACCTTCAGTTGCACCGATTGACTTAACAGCTGTATCTCTACCAGAACCAGGTCCTTGTACTTTGATACCAACTTCTTTAATCCCATGCTCCATTGCTTTTGCCATAGCATCAGCAACTGCTTCAGTAGCAGCGAATGGAGTTGATTTTTTAGAACCTTTAAATCCTAAAGAACCAGCAGAACTCCATGCAAGAACGTTACCCATTTCATCAGTAACTGTAATTACTGTATTGTTAAAAGTAGCTGCTACGTAAACAACACCTTTAGCAATATTCTTTTTTGCTTTTCTTTTAGCCATTTCTCAATCCTCGCTTATGCTGCGCCAACAGTTTTTCTTTTACCCTTACGAGTTCTAGCATTTGTTTTAGTCTTTTGACCTCTACATGGAAGACCACGTCTGTGTCTAAGTCCTCTATAAGAACCAAGATCCATAAGTGCTTTAATGTCTAAAGTAACTTTCTTACGAAGATCACCTTCAACCATAACATTCTCTTGAATCTCATTACGGATTGCTGCAGCTTGTGCACCAGTCAACTCAAATACTCTTGTATTATAATCAATACCTGTTTTATCAAGAATTTTTCTTGAAGTATGAAGACCTATACCATAAATATAAGTTAGTCCGTACTCAATTCTCTTTTTCTTAGGTAAATCAACACCTGATATACGTGCCATGCTTATCCTTGTCTTTGTTTATGTTTTGGATTTTTGCAGATTACTCTAACGATACCTTTTCGTTTGATTATCTTACAATCATCACACATTTTTTTTACTGATGGTCTAACCTTCATTGGTTACTCCTAAAGTGTGTTTTTTGCACTTGCGTTGCGTCATGGTTGGATGAAAGCAGTAATGAAAACATCATCACCACTATCCAACCAACTCTTATATAATCAGTGCAAATTATATAAAAATTCTTCACGCAGAATACACCTAAACCTAGATTTAGGTCGCGAATTATAACTAAAGGGGTATTATGATTCGCTTATGTTTTTAATAGATTTTATATTTTAATGATTTTTTGTTACAGTTAAGAAGATTAACTGTTATTTGCAACAATAGATTTCCATGCAGTCAAAGCCAAACTCTCTTCCATTTCTACATCATCTAATGTTAATGTTTCACCTGCTTGGATATCTCTGCTTATAGTAACATTTGAACAAAGACCTATAGGTAAATGATTTTTATTCTCTTTTATTCGAATGGCTTCACCACGAACGTCAAAAGAACCTATTCCTTTTTTAATCACTGTACCTTTTTTAATATCTCTTTTTGCAATAGTAGAGACACTAATTCTTGGAGAACTACTATTGTTAAGTAAAACTGGTCCTCCATCGAAAACACGTTTAACTGTCTTCATAATCTCTAAATGACAAAGGTGAAAAGTTCTTTCCATTACATAGTAAGGACCATCACCCATTTTATAATATTTCAAATGCTCTTTTTGTACACCATCATGCTCGGCTACAATAAAAACACCTGCTGGTAATTTAGGAGACAATAGATAATCACTAATCGGTTCATTTAACTCTTTAGCATACTCAGCTAAAGCTGCTCCACCAACTTGCATGTCATCTTCTTCTAAACCTATCAAACCATTTTTAGCAATATTTGCACCCAATCCATTGGCTACAAAAGCTTGTTCTATTTGAACTTTTGTTCCATCGGTAAAAGAAGTCACCATATCCAAACTAATACCAGATTTATTACCCCAGAACTTCATATCTTCTTCACTTGGATTATGATTTAAAAAGCCTTTAATATTTCCATAAACCAGTGGTTTGAATCCCATGGCTACAATATCTTCATTAAGAACAGCCAATGAACCAGGTTGATCCCCTTCTGCTTCTGTTACAAAACCTTTATCTATAAAGTAAGAACCCGCTGTCACATGATACTCTGAATTCATCGTCACGACAGGAAGAGAAGCTTCTAAAATCTTTGCTATACTATCGGTTGCATAGATGGCATCACCACTACATTCAATAATTAAATCTGAGTTTTGAATCAAATCATCTAAAGAATTGGTTAAAAGTTCTGCTTGGGGGAAGTCACTTCTTGATGAGCACTCTGTTCGAGTTAAAATAGCACTTAGATTATACTCTTTATGCTCACTTATTAAATTTACCAACCCTCTTGCGATAAACCCTGTACCAATTACACCTATGTTTTTCATACCTATATCCTTTTACTTTGCTGCTATATCTTGATATTTTTCCCAAAAAGTGGGATTGTATCTCTCCCACGCATGGACACCAAATGGTAATTTATTATTATTGTGCTTAAAACAAAATTCAGGTGACTCTTCAAAAGCAAAGAGTAAAGATTCTCTAACGGTAGCCACCCTAAACTCTTTTACAAAAAATGTTGCATAATATGCCCAAAAAGTATCTTCTTGTCCAATATATAACATTCGATATAATCCTGCTAGATACCTGGTCAAACTTGTACGTAATAAAAACCAAAGAAGAAAAATATTTCTAAATTTTGTATTTAAAGACAATCTATTAAAATTCTCTTTTTTATTAAAAAGTTTTTTCGATTCCAAAACATTTATAAATGTTTTAATCTTACGAAGAGAAAGTCCTCCATTACCTGCACCTTTAAATCTTTTTCCATTTTCATCTTCTATAATCCATGGAGCACCTACATAATCTATCTCTCTTAACATCCAATAATCTAAAGAATCTGAAAAAACCAATACATCAAGTTGATAAATCAACATATAATCATATTTTTCAAATCTTTTATAAAAATTTTTATTCATCATAAATTTATTATAGGAATCAACACTTACAAAGTTTTTATTATGAAAAAAAACTATTTCATATCCATAACTCTTCCATCGTGCAAGAAATTCTTTATCCTTCATAAACTTTTTAGGTGCAACTATCACTTTATCATACACCTTTAAATGTAGGAGTGAAGAGTTTAAAGATAAATATTCATCTTTGGAGATATCTTTTTTATAAATTGGTGTAATCACTACCAAGTTATTGTTCATTATTATTTACCTTTAGTTATTGTGAAGAAGATTCATAAATTATTTTTTTTATTTTATCCAAATTCCCTTAGCTGTACCACTAATAATCTTATTATATTGAATATATGAAAAAATACCTGGTATCGCTGCACAAATTGTTGTTGCCATAATGACTCCTGTAATTCCATAATTCATTACATACGCAAAAAAATAAGAGAGGGGTATATTTAAAATCGCCATAATCACACCAACATACATTTGTAATTTAATATGCCCTGTTCCATTAACAAAATAAACAAAAATATTTGCAAAACTATAAACAATCATAAAAACTCCCATGGCTATAGATAGAGATATAGGGATATTGATATCCTCACTAATCCAGAGTTTATAAACATCATCTGAAAACCCTACAAAAATACCTACTAGAAAAGCCATTCCTACAAAAGTATAGAGTAATTTACGTACAGATTTTTCTATCCAATCAAACTCTTTTTTGACATAAGCTTCTGTAAATGCACTCCAAAATGGTGTTAATACTATAGATGTAGCTATCATAAAAAGACTAAAGTATCTATAGACTATATTATAATCGGTAACACTTTCTGTCCCAAATAGATAAGCGATAATTACATTATCTGTCTGTGAAATAACCAAACCAGCAAATTGTATCACAAAAAATGAGTATCCTAAAACACTTACTTTCTTAGCCAACTTAAAATCAATATTTTTAAAATCTGGTTTAAACTTTTTCAACTTAGAAGAGAAGAGAAGTATAGACCCCAAAAATAGAATAAGAACTGGGAAAAATGATATCATAATGGTATAAAAAAACAGTTTATTTGCTATATCAACCTCTGGTAATAGATATAAGGATATCAAAGATAAAACAGCAGCAACAAGTGAAAACATCATTATCACTGATGGCCATTGCAATGCATTTAAAATAGCATGAATAGGTTTTAAAAAAAGATTAGCAGAGAAAGCAAGAAATATAATCATCAAGATTGATTGAATCTCTTCATTTGTAAATAGTGTAACCGTAAAAAGTATTTTCCAATCCACGGAGTATATCACTAAAGCTATAACAAGATAGGTTACTATCGATATAATAAACATCGTCGCATACGTTGCTGAAATCATATTTTTATTGGTTTTAGAGCAAGTGTTTTGAGACGCCAATGACTCAGAAAGCTTATTACGTAATCCATTGGTTAATCCAAAATCAAATAAACTTGTCCAAACCAACACACTTGATAAAAGAATCCATAGTCCATAGGTCTCTTTACCCAAATAGTCTATGGACTTACTTACCATGACAAACATAATAATCATCGAAAAAACTTTAATAAATAGAGAAAAAATAATATTCTTTTTTGCTAAAATACTTCGCTTATGTCCTTTAGAGAAATATGATAATAATCGTTGCTTCATATTAACATCTATTATTTACTTCATGCCAAATGGATTCATTCCACCCATCATGTTCATGGCTTGAGACTTTTTATTGTCTTCTACCATTTTTAAAACATCATTTATGGCAGAAATAAGAAGAATTTGTAGAGACTCTTTGTCATCTAAAATAGAATCATCAATGGTCATATCAATAATCTCTCCAGCTCCATTGGCTGTTATTTCTATCATGCCCCCACCAGCTTTAGCTGTCATGGTTACTGACTTTTGTTGTGCTTCCATCTCTTTGGCTTTTGATTGAAGTTCTTCCATCATTTGCCCCATTTTACCCATGTCTAGACCTTCAAACATTATAGACTTCCTCTTTGCATTATTTTAATCCCTTAAACTCTTGAGCGATACTGTTGTCATCTTCTAAAATAACAATTTTAGGTTCAAACTCATCTGCCTCTTTTTCACTCATACTTGCATAAGCAATAATAATAATTTTATCACCAACATGTACTTTACGTGCTGCTGCACCATTTAAACATATATCTTTTTTTCCTCGCTCACCAGGAATAATATACGTAGAAAAACGCTCACCATTATTAATGTTTACAATATCTATTTTCTGTCCAACACGCATATTTGCAGCATCCAGCAAATCTTGGTCTATGGTTATAGAGCCAACATAGTGTAGGTTGGCTTCTGTTACGGTCGCTCGGTGTAGTTTACTATATAGCATAGTAATATTCATAAAGATTTCTCCTGTTTACTATAGAGTGATATTACTATCCTCTATTTTTCGTATTATACCAAATTTATATTTACCAAAACTTCATTCTATATTTTCTTATTTTCAATCTCTCTTATATAGAAGACTCCATATAATCCACCAAATAGCATCATAAGCAATAATCCTTTTATTCCAAATAAATCTACTGAGTTTGCATATTCCATATCTTCTTCCATTAATTTATTATTTATATCAATAATCCCTATAGCAGATTTATCTCCACTATCTTTCAAAATTAAATATTCTATATTTGTTGGTTTACCCATAAAACCTTCTTCTGCAGTAAACGTTACCGTACCATTACTTTCAACTTTCCATACACCTTGTGTGTCTACAAATAACTCTTTTTTGTCTTCACTTAATTCATAGTTTGGATGTGCATCCATAAAATCTTCTGACAATAAGATATCAACTGAATATAATTTACTGTTCTTATTTTCTAAAAGGTTAATAGCAAAAGCTTCTGTTTTATTTCTTTTAATAGAAATTTCTACAGGTGCCAACACTACACCCTCAGCATTTTTAATGGTATAAGAGATAGCTGTAGGTACGCCATTAAAGTTTTCAAGAGCTGTAAAGATAATATTATCATCTGCAATACTCCACTCTCCTTCATTTTCAACCAACAAAGAATCCCCTGCTTCTTTAGTTCCTACTATTTGTAAAGTTGCCATCTCAAGCATTGCAACCTCTTCTTCACTTAAAACTTTTATTTTAATAGCTTGAACCTCTTTATCTTCTTGTATACTATTTGTTGATGTTGCTTCAGTAGCCAATGGTTCATTTAGATTTTTCTGAGAAGAGACTTTACAGTCAGGGATATAAGAGAGTTCAGAACTGATAGCATCTAAATTTGAAGGAAGAAATTGATTCTCTTCTAAATTCAGATAATTTAATCTACTTAAATTTAAAAATTCTACAGGAATATCTCCCTCTAATTTATTGTTTGAAACATTTAAATAGGTTAAAATAGATAAATCTCCAAGAGTAGAAGGCAAAGCTCCACTTAACTTATTATCTGCTAAATCTAAATCTGTTAAACTCAATAAACTTCCCAGTTCTGAAGGAATGGCTCCTGTTAAATGGTTATGTTGTAAATAGAGTCCCGTTAAACCCTCTAAGTTACCTAACTGAGCAGGAATCTCTCCACTTAATTTATTTGATTTCAAATCTAAAAAATTTAACTTTGCTAAGGCACCTAAAGCTGAGGGAATGGTTCCTGTTAAGTTATTCTCAGCTAAAGACAAAGTATCAAGATTTGACAAAGCTCCTAAAGTTAAAGGTATGTTCCCTGAGAGATTGTTTTTATACATTTTCAACACACGTAAGCTTTTCAAATCACCTAAAGAGTCAGGGATATTTCCACTTAATTGATTGTTATTGAGATACAATTCTTTTAAGTATATAAGCGAACCAAGTGATGTAGGAATTTCTCCACTTAACTGGTTATTGCTTAAGTCTAAATATTCCAGTTGAGTCAACTGCCCCAATGAAGAAGGAATATTTCCAGAGAGCATATTGTTGGCAAAAGACAATCTTTTTAAAGCAGAAAGTTCTCCTAGCTCTTCAGGGATTTCTCCTATAACATTATCAGAATATAAAAGTAAAGAAGAGATTTTCTCATTCTCTACTAAAACACCTTCCCACGTGTTTACATCAGTCAATGTATCCCACCCCTGATTTACTTGCCAGTTTTTACCAGACGTACGCTCCCAAAGTTTTTCCAATACTTTACACTCAGCTGTTGAAATACCTAAAACTTTTTGATCTTTTATACAATCAACATTTTTAAAATCTGCCAAAACAAATGAACTACTCAATACTAGAACACTAAAAAATGCTACACCTTTTCTAATCTGCTTATGCAATAATTGTTTCATAATTCTCTCCTAATATACTATTAGAGATTAGAATATCAGTATAAAACTTTTCAAAAACTTATTTTTATATTATATAGATACTTTAGAATAAAAAATACAATATTTTATAAATAAAAAAGGGAAATTAATACGAATAATTTTAAGAAAAAATAAAAAAAAACATGCAAGATAAAAGATTAAAAAGGAGGAGTGATTTTAAGAAGAGCCTATAAAAGATGAGGATACAACCTCATCTTTTAGAAAATTGAAAATCTATCTTGCCATATCAGCAGGAGAAACAGGTTCACCCCACATCTCATCTGGGATAACATATTCATTAACAACATTACCACCGATGATATGCTCATCAATAATTCTGTCTATTTTCTCTTTTGTTAAACCTACATACATGGTATGCCCTGGTTCTACCAAAATAACTGGTCCTTGTTGACAACGGTTCAAACAAGAAGTTTGAATAGGTTGAACAGTTCCAATAATTCCTTTCATCATTAATTTTTGAGAAAGGTGTTGCATAAGTTCTTGTGACTCTGGATTGTTTTGGCTTACACAGCTTGGTTTTGGCATCCCTGGAGGTGCTGATTGTTGACATTTAAAAATGTAAAATGCCGGTTGAGGTATTCCCATCATGGTTAAATCCTTTGATATTTTAATTAGGAGTATATTACTCTCACTTAAAATAAACTCTGCTTAATCTTCATAAAAGCATCAGCAGAGTTTTAAAAAAGTAACACTAATCTAAATAAGAAGTCACTGCTCTAAAACCTATTCCATTTGTACTGTTAGGACTATCACTATCAACTCCAGTTGTACCTTGAGTTAAGTCCAATATTGCACCACCACGAACAACAACGGCATAATTATCTTTAATGGTTCCTACACCCATACCCACTTCTAGTGTACTATTTGCTCCATAGCGTCCATCATGGTTATAAAGTACACGGTCTCTATCTACACCCCACCAGTCAGGTACATCTTCATTGACATCAAACTGTACCGATACATCTTTATCTATTAACCAAACTATCTCATCTATATACTCTTTATACTTCTCTCCAAACTCATAAACATGTACACCATAGTCTAATAGAGGAACTTGTATATCCTTACCTAAGAGACCATTTCTTAAAGTTGTACCATCTCCACCATTATCAAAATCTGCTCTTAGAAGTTTGCTAATGTGCATGTACTGTTTTTGTGTCATTAGTTTTAAATTATCATTAACCAAATTTCCACTGTCATCTCTAATTTCATACTTATCTAAACTTGCCAGTGCTAAATATGGAGGAAAACTACTCACCCGTACTTTACCATTTTGAACAGTTGTTTCATCAAATACCAACTCTTCTCCCTTCAGTGTATCATTCATCTCATGACTTATGTACCCTTCTATAGGAGTTGTACTATTTTGTAATACAAAATGCTCTTGTATATATTGTAAATAGTTACCAACATACGAAATAACATCAGCAGAAGGAATTTCTACTCCTGATTTTCTTGCTTGATAACTAGAGACCCAAAAACCATTTTCATCTATACCATCACCATCGACATCAAAGCCTCCAGGGACATAAGTAAAGCCAAGAGAAGCCATTGCTTGTCCCTCAGCAGACTCTGTTGCCCAAGGACAACTTTTACTCTCATCTAACGGGTCACCTTCACTACACTCCAACTCTTTTATATTGGCTTGACCATCACCATCACTATCATTGGTTGGGTTAGTATTATCACTATCGAGTTCATCGACAACACCATCTGCATCACTATCAACAATAGCTGAATCAAGTGCATTTATAATGCCATCACCATCACTGTCATTTAGACCATCTACCTTATCAGCCTTACCATCCCCATCACTATCTCTTAATATAGGATTGGTTCCAACAAGTTCCTCTTCTGTATCTGTTAAGCCATCATTATCATCATCCATATCATAATAATTTCGTACTCCATCTCCATCACTATCCAGAGCATCAGGATGATTATCAATATCAGCAATATCATTAATACCGTCACCATCAGAATCGGCACCATTATCAACAATCCCATCGCCATTTATATCAACATCAGCTCCATCAGGAATTCCATCGCCATCTATATCAGGATTATACGGTTGAGGGTCAATATAATCAGGAAGCCCATCATGGTCTCTATCTCTTTTATTGTCAACCAAATCATGAGCATCATTAATCCCATCACCATCACTATCTATTCCATTATCAAGTATACCATCTCCATCTATGTCAGCATCAGCACTGTCTGTAATACCATCATTATCGGTATCAATTCCATTGTCAAATACACCATCTCCATCTATGTCGGCATCTACTCCATCAGGAACACCATCTCCATCTATATCAGGATTATTTGGATTTGGATCGAACATATCTAACAAACCATCTCCGTCAACATCAACATCAGCCCAATCTTTAATACCATCACCATCTGTATCTATTCCATTGTCAAGTATTCCATCACCATCGACATCTACATCAGCTCCATCAAGTATGCCATCTCCATCTATATCACTGTTATGGTCATTCGGGTCTATAGCATCAGGAAGCCCATCATGGTCACTGTCTTGTCGGTCGTCTATAGGGTCATATTTATCAGCTATACCATCTCCATCACTGTCTATTCCATTATCAAGTACACCATCTCCATCGACGTCCACATCAGCAAAATCATTGACTCCATCACCATCACTATCTATTCCATTATCTATCACACCATTGCCATCAACATCACTGTCAACACCATCAGGTATACCATCTCCATCTGTATCGGGGTTATGATCATTTGGGTCTAAAGCATCGGGTAGTCCATCATGGTCACTGTCTTCTCTGTTGTCGATTCTATCATGAGCATCATTAACTCCATCACCATCACTGTCTACTCCATTATCGTCTATACCATCTCCATTGACATCAACATCTGCTTCATCGG
>Ga0256828_1000375_pt1 | contig 30448 bp, 33 predicted proteins | sample CV88metaG_FD_185993 | JGI IMG/M metagenome (GOLD analysis project Ga0256828, IMG submission 185993) | Hydrothermal vent microbial communities from East Pacific Rise, Pacific Ocean - CV88 | ecosystem: Environmental > Aquatic > Marine > Hydrothermal vents | place: Pacific Ocean: East Pacific Rise...
CTATAGCACGTCCACTTATTGCAAAAAGACAAGCTGAAATCGCTAAAATCACAGGTGCTGATGGTGTAAGTCATGGTGCTACTGGTAAAGGAAATGACCAAGTTCGTTTTGAGATGGGTTATTTAAGCCAAGATGCTACACTTACTATCATCGCTCCATGGAGAGAATGGGACTTAAACTCTCGTGAAAAACTTTTAGCATATGCTGCAAAACATGGTATCGAAATTGAGAAAAAAGGAAAAAAATCTCCTTATTCAATGGATGCAAACTTACTACACATCTCTTATGAGGGTGGTATTTTAGAAGATCCTGCTGCTGAGCCTGAAGAGTCTATGTGGTTATGGTCAAACTCACCTGAAAATGCTCCAGATGAAGCTGAATATATTGAGCTTACATATAAAAATGGTGATCCTATAGCACTTAATGGTAAAGAGTTAAGCCCTGCTACAATGCTTAAAACATTAAACGAGATTGGTGGTAAGCATGGTATCGGTCGTGTTGACATCGTTGAAAACCGTTTTGTTGGTATGAAAGCTAGAGGTTGTTATGAAACTCCAGGTGGGACTATTATGCTAAAAGCACACCGTGCAATGGAGTCTATTACACTAGATCGTGAAGCTGCACACCTTAAAGATGAGATGATGCCTCGTTATGCAAAACTTATCTATAATGGTTTTTGGTTCTCACCTGAGAGACAAATGCTTCAAGCAGCTATAGACAATACTCAAGAGTTTGTTGAAGGTACTGTAAGATTGAAACTCTACAAAGGGAATGTTATCGTTGTTGGAAGAAGTTCTGATGTTTCACTTTTCAACCCTGAATATTCAACTTTTGAGGAAGATGAAGTATATAACCAAAAAGATGCAGAAGGTTTCATTAAACTCAATGCGCTTCGTTTTATCATTGAAGGTAAAGCAAGAAAAAAGAAATAATTTCATAAAAAAGGGAAAAATATGAGTATGATTAAAATCGATATGAACTCTCCTGAGTTCATCGAAGTAATGGAAAAAACTGTTAAATTTACAGATAAAGTAAATAAGCAGTTTGGTTGGGTTTACAATCCTCAAGAGGAAGTAAACGAGGGTGTGCAAATGGGTCTTGCACGAAATAAAATGATGTATGGTAAAAGATTTTGCCCATGTTTTATGGTTGAAGAAGTTGATGGAAAACCTAGATCTGTAGACGATAGAGTATGTCCATGTAAACCAGCTATAGAGCAAGAGATTCCGGAAAATGGTGTTTGTCACTGTGGTATTTTTTGTACACCTGAATTTGCTGAGAAGAAACGTATAGAACTTGGTATGGAAGAAATTGCACATACACACTCTCGTGGTCTTTCTAAAGAGGAGTGTGAGCTTCTTGTAAAACAAGATGAACTTGATGGGGATGAACTTGTTTCTCTTCTTGAAGCAAGAGAACTTGGCATGGTAAACTTCACTCTTGTAGATGTACGTGAATATATGGAATGGCAAATGGGTCACATTAAAGGTGCTGATAAACTTGTACCTACAAGCTCATTCTTCCAAACTTGGGAAGAAGCAAAACTTGGGAAAGATGACAATATCATCCTTTACTGCCATGTTGGTAGTCGTTCAGCACATGTTGCTCGCATCTTAAAAGACAATGGATATAATAACATTGGAAACCTTACACATGGTATCGTTTCATATTCGGGTGAAATAGAAAGATAATTTAAACAATAGGAAAACATTATGAAAGTACTTTTAATTAAAGATGTTCAATCTCTAGGAAAAGCAGGTGATGTTAAAGAGGTAAAACCAGGATATGGTCAAAACTTTTTAATAAAAAAAGGTTTCGCAAAACCTGCAACACCAGAAATCATAGCAGAACACGAAGCTGAAGTAAAAAGAAAAGCCCAAGAGGAAGCTGCTGAAATAGCAAGACTTCAAGAGATGGCACAAAAACTTGATAAACTTGAAATTATAATCACTAAAAAACTTGGTCAAAACGGTCATCTTTTTGGTGCTGTAACGAAAGAAGAAATAGCTCAAGCACTTCAAGAACAACATAACATTGAAATAGATAAAAAACATATTACAGATAAAAAAGCTATCAAAACTGTAGGTGAGCATGAAGTTGACTTAAAACTAGGTCACGGTATTCATGCTGTCTTACATGTAGATGTTCAAGGGGAATAATTTTTATGTTTGATGCAACAACCATCTTGGCTTACAAGGGTAAAAACAAAGCAGTTATTGGTGGTGATGGTCAAGTCACTTTTGGTAACTCTGTTTTAAAAGGGAATGCAACAAAGATCCGTACACTCCATCATGGCAAAATCTTAGCAGGTTTTGCTGGGAGTACTGCTGATGCATTTAACCTTTTTGATATGTTTGAAGAGTTTTTAGAGAATAAAAAAGGGGATATTTTAAAGTCCGTTGTTGAGTTCTCTAAAGCATGGCGAAAAGATAAAGTGCTTCGTCGCCTTGAAGCGATGATGATTGTTTTAAATAATGACCATATTTTTATACTTACAGGTAATGGTGATGTTGTAGAACCAGAAGATGGACAAATAGCCTCTATTGGTAGTGGTGGTAATTTTGCTATCTCTGCCGCAAGAGCACTTAAAAAACATGCAGATATGGATGAAGAAGAACTTGTCAAAGAGTCTCTTGCTATCGCTGCTGATTTATGTATTTATACAAATCACAATATCAAAACACTCACTTTAGAGGATACAAACAAATGAATATGACTCCAAAAGAGATTGTAAGCTATCTTGATAACTACATTATAGGGCAAAAAGATGCTAAAAAAACGATTGCATTAGCACTTCGTACTCGTTACCGTCGTATGCAACTTGACGATGAGATGCGTCAAGAGATTAAACCTAAAAATATCTTAATGATAGGCTCTACAGGTGTTGGTAAAACAGAAATCTCTCGCCGTCTTGCCAAGATGATGAAAGTTCCTTTTATAAAAGTGGAAGCTTCTAAATATACTGAAGTGGGTTTTGTTGGTCGTGATGTAGAATCTATGGTGCGTGATTTAGTTGTTAATTCTATCTCTATAGTAAAAGCTGAAAGAGAAGAAGCAAACAAAGAAAAGATTGAAAACTATATCATCAACCGTATTACAGACAAACTTGTTCCCCCTCTTCCAAAAGGTGCAAGTGAAAGTAAAAAAGATGATTATCAACGCCTTCTTGAAGCGATGGAAAAACGAGTAGAATCTGGTGAGATGGATGATAAAATCATAGAGATAGAGGTAGATAAAAATATCTCTGTTGAGTTTAATGATACTAACCTACCCCCAGAAATGGCAAAAGTACAAGAAAACTTTTCTAAAATATTTGCTGGAATCAACAAAGAGGACAACAAAAAAGAGGTGACTGTCAAAGATGCAAAAATGTTGTTGCGTCAAGAAGCAAGTGCCAAACTTTTAGATATGTCAAGTGTTCAAGCAGAGGCGCTTCGCCGTGCTGAAAATGGTGGTATCATCTTTTTAGATGAGATAGATAAAATCGCTCTGAGTGAAAAATCTCAAGGGAGAAATGACCCGTCTAAAGAGGGAGTACAAAGAGATCTACTTCCTATCGTTGAGGGAAGCAGTGTTTCTACAAAATATGGAACAATCAATACAGACCATATCCTCTTCATCGCAGCTGGTGCATTTCATGTAAGTAAACCAAGTGATTTAATTCCTGAACTTCAGGGGCGTTTTCCATTACGCGTAGAACTTGAAAGCTTAACAGAAGAGACTCTTTATAAGATTCTAACACAAACACAAAACTCACTGCTTAAACAGTATGAAGCACTTTTAAGTGTTGAAGAGATGCAACTTATTTTTGAAGAGGAAGCTATTCGTGCCATTGCACAACTTGCACAAAAAGCTAATGAAACAGCCGAAGATATTGGAGCAAGACGACTCCACACTGTTTTAGAAAAAATTTTAGAAGATATTAGTTTTGAAGCAGATGAGTATAAAGGCAAAGAGTTTGTTGTTACAAGCCAACTCGTACATGAAAAACTTGATTTGGTTGTAGAAGATGACGACCTCTCAAGATATATATTATAAGGACATAGATAGAATGACAAAAGCTGGTTTCGTTTCGCTTATAGGGCGACCAAATGCAGGAAAAAGTACACTTATGAATTCTCTTTTAGGAGAAAAAATTGCAATGGTAAGCCAAAAAGCAAATGCGACAAGAAAACGCTCAAATGCCATTGTAATGCATAATGATGCTCAGATTATCTTTGTAGATACTCCAGGACTTCATGAAAAAGAGAAAGTACTTAATCAATATATGCTTGATGAAGCACTCAAAGCGATGGGTGATTGTGATGTTATCGTTTACCTTGCTCCTGTTACAGATTCACTAGAGCATTATGAAAAATTTTTAAAACTTAACAAAAAAAATATCAAACATATCATTGCTTTAAGTAAAATTGATCAGGTATCACAAGAGAAACTTTTTAAAAAAATAGCTGAATATAACAAATATGCTGATAAATTTGAAGCTCTCATTCCTATAGCTATTCCACGAAAAGTTGGGCATAAAGATCTTCTTGATACAATTGTTAAACTTCTCCCAGAGTCCCCTTACCTTTATGACCCTGAAGATTTAACAAGTGAACTTGTAAGAGATATCTATGCAGGATTTATCCGTGAAGCTATTTTTGAAAACGTAAGTGATGAAGTTCCTTATGAGTCTGATGTTATTATTGATTCTATAGAAGAAGAAAATGGTTTGGATAGAATTTATGCAACCATCATTATTGAAAAAGAGTCTCAAAAAGGTATTTTAATTGGTAAAAAAGGGGAAACTATTAAAAGAATAGGTAGATCTGCCCGTCTAAAAATTGAAGAACTCAGTGGACAAAAAGCCTACTTAAACCTTCAAGTAACTGTTAAAAAAGGGTGGACTAAAGATAAAAACTTTTTAAAAGAAATAGGATACAATGAAGTTCAATAGACAGTTTTTTTTTAATCTTACTCTTGCATTTTTAGTTACAAGTTCTTCACTACAAGCGATTGATGAAGAAATTTTAACAAAATACCGTGTAAATGGTGCTCAAAATATAGTTCAATATTTGGATAAAAAACTTACAGAAAAACAATATTGGAAGGAGTATCTTAAACATCAAGATACTACTTTTGGTTATTTAGAAAATACTCCTCATCTCCTTGTATGCACAAAAGGAGAGTCTCAACTCTCTCTTTACACAAAAAAAGATGGTAACTATACACTAGAAAAAAACTTCAATGCTTTTACAGGAAAAATAGAAGGAGATAAACAAGAAAGTGGTGATTTAAAAACACCTGTGGGAGTTTATAATCTTACAAAAAAACTTGAAAATGTGGATTCCTTTTATGGTCCTATGGCATTTGTAACATCTTATCCAAATCTTTATGATAAATATAAGAAAAAAACAGGCCATGGTATTTGGATTCATGGCTTACCTTTTCATCAAGAAAGAGATAAATTTACAAAGGGATGTATAGCTATAAATAATACAAACCTTGAATCTCTTTCTCAAGAAATAACAGTCAATGACACTCTTTTAATAATAAATGAACAAAAGCTTCATCACGTTGACAAAACGACATTGGCAAATATTTTATCACAACTTTATGAGTGGAGATATAGTTGGATTTATAACAATCTTCAAGCATACTTAGATTTTTACGATATTAACTTTATGCGTTTTGACGGTATGAATAAAATAAAATTTGCAAACTATAAAAAAAGAATATTTGCAAAAAAAGAAACAAAAACTATACTTTTTAAAAATATAAATATTATCCCTTATCCAAATGAAGATTCTACTTTTAAAGTAACATTTCAAGAAGATTACAAAACAAAAAGTTTCTCTTTTCAAGGAGAAAAAACTCTCATTTTAATGTTAGACAATAATGGGAAAATAAAAATTCTTACAGAAAGATAGATTAAAATGAAAATACTCTTTCTCTTTACTCTTTTTTATACACTAGTTGTTTCTGCAAATGAAATCAATCTTATTAAAAAAGAAAATAATGATAGTAATACTACCCTACTCGTTATTGGTGGTATACACGGTAATGAACCTGGTGGATATTTTTCTGCATCTATACTAGCAACCCACTACAAAATAAATTCAAAAAATCTATGGATAGTTCCAAATTTAAATAGAGATAGTATTATTAAAAACAAAAGAGGTATTCACGGAGATATGAATAGAAAATTCTCTTTTGTTAAAAAAAATGATGCTGATAAAAAAATTGTGGAAGAGATTAAAAAAATTATTTTAGATCCAAGAGTTTCTTTAGTTTTAAATTTACATGATGGTCATGGCTTTTACAGAAAACAAAATAAAGGAAGAATTTTTAACCCTAACGCATGGGGACAAACTTGTGTTATTGATCAATGTACTCTTAAAACACAACAACCCTTTGGAAATTTAGATACAATTGCCACAACTGTAAAAAACAATATAAATAAAAAACTTCTCCAAAAACACCATAGTTTTGATGTTAAAAACACTCATACGAAATATGAAGATGAAGCAATGAAACTTTCTCTTACTTACTTTGCTGTTACACATAATAAACCTGCCTTTGCAATAGAAACAAGTAAAAATCTTTCTACTCTTTCTCAAAAAGTTTTTTATCAACTTTTAGCAATAGAAGAATATATGAAAATTGTAGGTATTGACTTTCAAAGAGATTTTACACTCAATGAAAAAAATATTACAAATATCGTGAAAAACTATGGTACTTTGAGGATAAATAACAATATTTTGTTAAATTTATCAAATATCAAAAAGAGTTTAAGCTATATTCCGATAAAATCTAAAGATAACGAGTTTAGTTTTTCTCATCCACTTGGTGCAGTAAAAAAGCATGCAGGAAGATATGATATTTATATTGGGAACAAAAAAGTGACAACACTAAAACCCCAATATTTTAAGATGGCAGAAGACTGCCCCCTTAAATATGAAATTTTAATTGATAAAAAGACTTTTTTTGTTAATAAAGCTTCATATTTTAATGTAAATGACGATTTTAACATTGCCCAAAGTAACAAGTATCGTGTGAATATCATAGGGTATGCGAAAAAGGGTATAAAAGATGAGAGTGGTCAAGTCATTCGACTAAAAGACCTGAATAAAAGATACTCTGTAGATAGAGACAAAAAATCTTACAGGGTTGAATTTTATAAAGAAGATAAATTTTGTACCATGTTAATGGTTCAATTTAGATAGGATTAAAAATAATGAGTACATCTAATCAATACTCTTTTTCTAGTGTGTTATCTGTTAATCCCTACAAAGAAACATATTATAAGAGTGTTTCTAGTTTTTTAAATGAAGAAACCTCTCCACAATTTGCAAAAGACCAATTTGTAACTTCATATATAAATACAAAAGAATTTATTAATGCACAAATAGAGATTAGTAAAAATATCCCAGAAGAAGATCTCTACGATGCTATTTACAATAAAGCATATGATGAACTTGCTCTAGACCAAGCTGTTGAGTATAGAATTCAATATATTGAAATTTACGATACTTTAGATGAGGACAACCGTCATTTTAATGTCTTCATTGTTGATCCACTTGATATTACAAGTACTTTTTTACCAATTGTTGAGCAAATAAAATATATTGACACTATTATACCTTCCCCTCTTCTTATTAGATCACTTTATTCTAAAAATATATTAGAAACAAGTGGTGTTCATTGTTTTGTCTATCTCCAAGAAAATGATGCTTTTTTAGTTATTTATAACAACCAAGAGTATGTTTATACAAAATCACTTAAATACTCTTTTAAAGAGATGTATGAAAGATTTTGTGAACTTTATGGAGAAAGAATTGATTATGAAGATTTTCTTCGTTTTTATTCACAAGCAAATTTAAAAGAAACACGAAGTGAATATAAAGCATACTTTATAAAGCTTTACAAAGAAATCTTCGCAAATATTAATGATATTCTCACTTATGCAAAACGAGCTTTTGAAATAGATAAATTTGAGCATGTATATATAGGCTCAAATATTGAAACTGTAACAAAACTTGATGAGATGTTAGAAGTTGAACTTGGTATTGCTTCAAGCGAATTTAATTTTGATTATGGTTTCGAATCTACTCAAAATTATGTAGATCAACTCCATGCTCTTATGCACCTTTATGCAAACCTTTCGTTTGATGAAAAGTATGATTGTAACTTTACTCAATACCAAAGACCACCTAAGTTTATCAAAAGAGAGAGTGGTAAACTTATTATCTTAACTGCAGCATCACTGGTCCTTGCATTTATTTATCCTGTAACATACTGGACTCTAACATATGCACAAAATCTTCAACGAGACTTACTTAAAGAACAATATAAAGAAGTACATAATAAAAGAGTAACAAGAGAAGCAACACTAAGAAATAGAGCTGCAGACAAAGAAAAGGCTTTAGCTATTCTTGAAAGAGAAAAACAGGAATATATAAGTAAAAAACATACTCTTATAAAGATTCATAAAGTAAAAGTTGACTATCCAATGAAAGCTAAACTTTTAGCTTTACTTACTAAAGATCTTAATAAGTTTGACGTTAGAACAGATAGTTTTGGTTACTTTGAAGATAAAAATAAAAAATATCTTATTATTAACCTTATCGCTTCAAGCGATAAAAAAATTACTAAAATGCTTGCATATATAACTAAAGTCCATGAGGGGAAACTTCATTTTACACTTAATAAAATAGCGTACGATGAAGAAATTAAAAGATATATCAGTGAGCTGAAAGTGAAAATATTATGAAAATAAATATTGAAGACTACTTACATAAAATAGACCTCTATTTTAAAGACAAAGAACCTAAAGATATTTATATGGTATACTTTATGGTTTTTGCAGGCATTTTTGCTTTTTCATACCTACTATTTTGGGATAGTTCATTAAATGATTTTGAACATACAAGAAAAAGTGTCCAAAAACTAAAAAAACAAATTAGTAAAGATGAAAAATATTTAAGAAAAAATCCTCAGTCTAAGGTAGCTAGCTTAGATAGAGAAATCGAGCAAATCAACAGACAAATTGTTAAAGTGAAAGATAACAATGCTTATATTAAAACAAAAATTGAAACTATTTCATCTCTTATCTATGATGAAAGAGCATGGGGTGAATATCTTAATTCCATTTCAACAAATGCACAAAAATATAATGTAAAAATTCTTCAGCTAACAAACACATTTTCTGGAGAAACAAGCAGTTTTGGTCACCTTCTTGATATAACTTTACAATCAACTGCGAGCTTTAAAAACACTTTAAAATTTATCAACTCTCTTGAACAGAGTGATTTAGTTGTTGACTTACATGATTTTAATATAAGTGCGACAGATGGTTTGGTTTCAGACTTAAATATTTCAGTATGGGGGATAAGATACTAATGAAAACTTTACATACGTTACTATTTTCTCTTATTGCATTTACACCTATCTATGCTGCAAATGAATTAGCATGGGTAGATGAACAAATTGAAGCCATTAAACCACCGAGAATTGGTCTTTCAAGTGATGAAATAGTAAAATTAAAAAACCCTTTTATCTTTTTACGTACTCAAGAGAAAAAAGAAAAAGTTTCTAAAAACACTAAAACTACTCCAGTCAAAAGTTATAAAAAAAGATGGAGAAGCACAAAAAGATATAAAGGACTTACTCTTGAAGCTGTCCTTAATAAAAGTGTTCTCATTAATGGAAAATGGTATAAACTTGGTGAAAAAGTATATGGATATACCATTACTAAAATCAATGCAAAAACAGTAGAGCTCCGTAAATATAAACGGACAAAGATACTCTCAACAAAGAGTAAAAAATCAAATATAAAACTAAGTAAGTAGGACAATACAATGAAATTTCTAAGAACATCACTATGTACAGCAATGTTAAGCGCAGTCTTATCTATAAACTCATTTGCAGACTGTACTTATGAACTTTTCACAATAAGTTCTTCAAAAGACACAAAAATCATAGACTTTGTTGATCAACTCAGTGATGAGTGTGATTTTAGTATTATCGTTTCAGATCCAACAGCTGAGAAGTACTTACAACATCATTTAAATAAAATCAATTTAAAGAATATGACAATTGATGAAGTATTAGATATTATTTTATTAGAAAATAATCTTTCATACACTCTTGAAAACAATCTTTTAAAAATATCTTATCTTACTACAAAAGTTTTTAATGTTGATTATATTCTTTCTCAAAGAAAAAGTATTGGTAGCACAGATGTAACTCTTAGCTCGTCTTCAAGTGGTTCAGAAGGCTCATCAACTATTGGTGCTTTAGGTGGCAGTATGAGTGGAGGAAAAGGAAACAGTTCAACGGCAGACTCTGGAATAAAAATAGAAAGTACTGATGAAGTAAAATTCTGGGAACAACTTGATAAAGAATTTCAAAATGTTCTTAACAGACCAAACGATATTTATCATGCACCTGCTCCACTTATCAATAAGAATGCAGGACTTATTACTGTAACAGCCACAACAAAACAACTCAAAAGATTTGAAAAGTATCTTAAAAAACTTCAAGACAAAGTACAACTTCAAGTTCTCATAGATGTACAAATTCTTGCAGTTACAATGACAAAAGGGAAAACAACTGGTATTGACTGGAAGCAGTTATATGCTCTTCAAAACGTACAAGTTGGTATAAACTCATTACAACTAAATAATGTTGGAACATTTGATACAACAAACCCTCTTTCACCATCTATCACAACAGTAGCTGGTACAGGTGTATCAGAAGCTGCAAAACTTGTTACTATTCAAGGTGGTGGTTCTCTTAATGAAGTTATTAAATTTCTTAAAACTCAAGGAAAAGTTGATTCTGTTTCAAATCCAAAAGTACTTACTCTTAATAACCAACCAGCACTTATTACTGCAGGTACTGAATATTTCTATAAAATAAAATCAGAAACAAACCAACAAGGTACTGGTGGTGGTGTAGCAGCAACAACTCAAAATGAAAATGTCCAATCTGTATTTGCAGGTGTTCTTCTTACAATTACACCAGAGATATCAGATGACAAAACTATTACATTGCGAATAAACCCATCACTTTCTGAGACAACAACAAACATGGCAAATATTCCAAACAGTGGTCGTGATATGCCACCAGATTTAACTCGTCGTCAACTTTCATCAGTTGTTACTGTTAAGGATGGAAATAGAATTATACTTGGTGGTCTTATCAACACTAAAACAACTCATGAAACAAGTAAAGTGCCTATTTTAGGTGATATTCCAATTGTTAGTTATCTGTTTAAATATGAAGAACAAGTAAAAGAAACTCAAGAACTTGTTATAGTTATTGAACCTCATATTATTCATAAATCAAAAAACAATGTTTCTTTAGAAGACCTTGGTTATACTGGTTATACGGATGAACTTATAAACGCTGAATCAGCCTCAAAACATAAACAAAAATAGGAGTATTTTAATAATGGAAAGTATCTTTGTAAATTCAAAAGAGGTTTTCTTAGATACGGTTAATGCTAAAGATTACGTACAACTCGATAGAGTTTCTAATATATACCAGTCATTAAAAGATTCTATTAAAAAGCCTTTAAAGCTTATTTTACTTTATGGAAAACCAGGAACTGGAAAAAGTATGTTCTTGGCAAAACTTTATAATGACTTAAAAGACTCTCAATCTATCTACTTTTACCCTACTCCTATTCTTGATGAAAAAGAGTTTTATAAAACTATTGCTAAAGATGTTTTTGATACACGTTATAGTGGTGAACTTAATTTTACACAAATGATTAAAATTATAGATGCAGCAAAACAAAATTTATCTTCCGAAACAAATGAAGTTCCAATTGTACTTTTAGACGAAGCACAACTTTATTCTGAAGCATTGATGGAAAAGATTAGACTTCTATCAGATACACGATCTGTTAAATTTGTTATTACACTTCATAAAACAGAAAAGGAAGATGTTATCGCAAAAGAACACTTTCAAACAAGAATTTGGGAGAGTATAGAACTTGAAAATGCTTCGAGTGCTGAACTTAAAATTTATATTCAAAAAAAACTAATGAAGGCCAACTGTTTTAATACAGCTAATATGTTTAATGGTCATACAGTTCATAAAATCCATAAACTTACAAAAGGAAATTATAGAGATACAAATAAACTTCTTTATACACTCTTTGATATTTATGTTTCTTACGAACAAAATAATAAATTTATGAATATAGACAAAGTTCCCACAAAACTTATAGAGATGGCAGCAATACATACAGGACTCATAAATGCTTAATATTCCGGAACTTGAAAGAAGATGGCTTCGCTATAAAATAAAATCACTTACACCCTATGCTATAGCTGGTATTTCTATTATAGTCATTGCAACGTATGTATTTTTTAATTCACAGAATGAAAAAGTCATTTTAAAAACATCAACTTCTCAAAAGCAATCAACACATGCTCTAAAACAAAATTTACATGTAGAAAAAAACACAACTATTCAAAAAACACAAGAAGTTAGTCATACAACTTCATTACAACCTAAACAACCAGTTATAAAACAAAAAGAAGTAGAAACTATTACACCTTTAACAGCTAAAGTTGAAAAGAGTAAAACTATTTTAAGACCATCTATGAATTTTTTACATAATATTGACAAACCATCTAATATTACAGATAGAGATGATATAGCAGAACAAGAACCTATAAACCAAGAAGAAGTCAAAGAGGTAGCAGAAGATATAATGACACCTCAAGCCAAAATAACATCATCACATATTCTTATTAAGAGAAGAGATACTAATGATGATATTAAAGAAATAGTTAAAAGATTTAAAAAGAATAATAATCCTGCACTGAGTCTTTTTATTGCTAAAAAATATTATGAAATGGGTGACTACAAAAAAGCATACAACTATGCCCTTATAACAAATAATATTAATTCAGATATTGAAGAGAGTTGGATTGTGTTCTCAAAATCTCTTGTTAAGATGGGAAAAAGAGATATAGCAATAAAAACACTAAAAAAATATATAAATTATTCTCAATCAAATACTGCACAAATTTTACTCAATGAAATTCAATCAGGAAAGTTCAAATGAAAAAAATAGTTCTTATCTTTGTAATTTTATTCTCTTCTTTATATGCAACAGATATAAAGTATGAGATGTATCAGCTTTATAAAAATAAACAGTACAAGAAAGCTTGTCTTCTTGGTTATAAAAATCTAAAAGATTATAAAAGAGATGAGGAGTTTGTTTCACTTTATGCCTTTTCTTGTCTTTATGCTGATTATATTGATAGACTTTCTGCACCAGCAGCTCTTCTAAAACAAACTCCAGAATCTAGAGCAAATTCTGCATACTTTGCCATCATTGTAATGCAAAAAAAATTACTTTATCATGCACTTTTAGATCATTATAATCTTTCAGCTTATGTTCTTCCATCAACTGACTATGTTTTATCAAAAGTTTTTGATGCTTATGCAAAGCTTGGAAAACACAAACCTCAAGATTCTTATATTTTTAAAGATACAAAAGACCCCAAACTTTCTTATAAACTTTATCTAATAGAAGAAAACGGTACTGATAAAATGGTTATTGAAGAACTTTATGATACAATGCTTATAAAACGTCATAAATACTGGTAGGATAGAATTGTGGATAGAATAACAACAGACTTACTCGCAAATGGTTCCATAATGAAGGGGCAAGTAGATAGACTACTTGCCAAAGGTATTAGTGAAAATCTTATTTTACGAGATATTACACTTTCAGGTTTTATGACAATGGATCGTCTTATTCGTTTCATTGTACAACAAATTCGAGATGGTATTTATGAACTCTCTATCATTGACAATTATGACTATATTGAAGAGAGAGCTGTTTTAGAAAAACTTGCTGAAGAACTTGACATCCCTTTTGTTGATTTAGATTCTATCGATATGGACTATACACTTACAAGTAAAGTCCCACTTGCACAACTTCAAAAACACAATGCTATTCCTGTATCTCAAGATGATATGAGTGTAACAGTTGCATTTAATGATCCTCTTGATATTGATGCTCAAGAAGCTGTACAAAGACTTTTTCCAAGAAAAATTTTAAAAATTGCACTTGCAACAAAAAAACAAATAGCTTCTTATCTTTATAAAATTTATCTTAAAGATAGTGTTAAAGGTCTTGTGAAAAATATTCGTGAAGAATTAAACTCCATTGCAACACTTGAAGAACAACAAGAAGCATCTTCTATCTTACAACTTATTGATGTTGTTTTAAAAACATGTATTAATGGTCGTGCTAGTGATATTCATATCGAACCAACAGAAAAAAACTGTGTTGTTCGTGGTCGTGTTGATGGTAAACTAACAGAGATGTTTATTTTTGAAAAAGATATTTACCCACCTCTTGCTTCAAGATTAAAACTTCTTTCCAATCTTGATATAGCAGAAAAGAGAAAGCCTCAAGATGGTCGTTTCTCTACACTTGTAGGTGCACGAGAATACGATTTTCGTATCTCAACTCTCCCTATTTTATACGGTGAGTCTATCGTTATGCGTGTACTTGATAAAGAAAAAGCACTTGTAAAACTAGAAGATGCAGGTATGGATTCAGCAAGTTATCAAAAGCTTCTTAAAGGTTTACAATCTCCTTATGGTATTATCCTAGTTACTGGACCTACTGGTTCTGGTAAAACAACAACTCTCTATGGGGCTTTAAATGAGCTAAGAAATGTTGAAGATAAAGTTATTACCGTTGAAGATCCTGTTGAGTATAGAATGAACCTCATTCAACAAGTTCAAGTAAATGCAAAAGTTGGTTTAAGCTTTGCAGATGCTCTTCGATCTATTTTACGTCAAGATCCAGATAAAATTATGATTGGGGAGATTCGTGACCAAGAGACACTTGAAATTGCAATTAAAGCAGCACTTACAGGTCACTTGGTTATCTCAACACTACACACGAATGACTCTATAAGTGCCATTCCTCGTATGGCAGATATGGGTATTGAACATTATCTTATTAGTGGTGCACTTGTTGCTATCCAAGCCCAAAGACTTGTTAGAAAAATATGTAAACACTGTAAAGTTGTTGATGATTTATCAGCTTCAGTTCTTGAAGAGATAGGAGATGTTGTACCAAAAGGAACAGTCTTTTATAAAGGTCGAGGTTGTAAAGAGTGTGGTGACAGTGGTTATATGGGAAGAGAAATGATTTGTGAAGTTTTAACAATTTCTGAAAAAATTTCTTCTATGATTGCAAAAGGTGCTTCAAAAGAAGCTTTACTAGAGCAAGCACAAAAAGAGGGATTTGTAAATCTTTTTCAAAATGGTATCCAAAAAGCAATTGATGGTGTTACAAGTATAGAAGAGATTCTCAAGGTTGCAAAAGGATGAAGTACTTTGTAGCAACAATGCTCACAAAAGGAAAAAAAGAGCAAATTGGACTTTATGCAAAAGATAAAAAAGAAGCAAATTCTTATGCAAAATTAAAGTACTCTGGTATTATCATTAAAATTGTAGAGGCACCTGAGCCTTTTGATATGCGTCTTAAAAAGATGAAAGAGGAACTGTTTTCAAATCTACAAAAGAAAAAAATTAAACCAGATGCTTTAATTGCTGCTATTCGACAACTTGCTGTTATGACAAATGCTGGTATTTCTATACATGATTCACTTAATGAAATTGCAAATGCGACAACAGATGAAGCTCTAAAAACAGTTTTTTCTAAAGTAGCAGATGATATCAACTCGGGACATTCTCTTTCTACTGCAATGGAAAACTTTAGATATGAAGTTGGAAATCTCACTATTGCTATGATTCAACTTGGAGAAAAAACTGGTAATCTTGATGAAGCTCTCTATTCTCTTGCTAATATGCTTGAAGAGATTCGTGCAAATATTGTAAAATTTAAAAAAGCTATGGCTTACCCTCGAAACGTTATGATAGCTATGGCTATAGCATTTACAATTCTAATCTCTTATGTTGTTCCTCAGTTTAAAGCTATATTTGAACAACTCCATGCAGAGCTTCCTTTACCAACACTTATTCTTCTTAAACTAGAATATCTTTTCAATAACTTTGGTCCGTATGTTCTTGCTGGATTGGCTGTTTTCTTTTTTACTTTTAAATATATTATTAATAATAATACAGAAGCAAGATATGGATGGCATAAATTCTTACTCAAAACTTATCTTATTAATAATATTATTAAATATTCGACACTCAGTCGTTTTACACTTGTCTTTTCAGAACTAATTCGTGCTGGTATTCCTATTGCAGAAGCTTTGGCAACATCTGTAGAGATGATTGATAACCTTCCATTAAAGAAAAAATTGCAATCTGTTATTTTCACTGTTGAAAAAGGTGGAACTCTAAATAAAGGTTTACAAGAAACTGAACTTTTTGAAAATATGATTATTCAAATGATTCGTGCAGGGGAAGATAGTGGTACACTAGATGCTATGGTAAATAAAGTAGCTGAATACTATAAAATGCGTTTTGATGCTATTATTGATGGTCTAAGTGAAGCTATTGAACCTGTTATGCTTTTAATCATTGCTTCAATGGTTATTCTTCTTGCTCTTGGTATCTTCTTACCAATGTGGGATATGGGGAACGCTGTTCATAACAGATAAAAAAATACCTCTTTTAAAGAGGTATTATAACTCTTTCTACCCTTTTCAAAAACAATTGTATCTCTTCTTTTGGTGCCTTAACTTTGTAGTACACTTGATTTTCAAATTTTTGTTCTACTATATCTATACCAAAACTCTGACATTCATAATCTATAAAACGAACATCACTATAACTAACCTCAAACTCTTGAACTATCTCTTCTTTATATTCAAAAAGTTCAGCTTCTGCTATAACAAGATTAACAGCATCACTATATGCTCTAACAAGCCCACCTGTACCTAGTTTTGTACCTCCAAAATAGCGAACAATAATAACAGCCGTATTAATAAGTTCTTGCCCTTGTAAAACCATCAAAGAGGGTTTTCCTGACGTTCCTTTAGGCTCACCATCATCACTTGAATGTTCAACTACTTGATGAAATTCATTTAAGTACCTGTATGCCGTTACAAAATGTCGTGCTTTTGGATGTTCTTCTTTTAATGATGTCAGTGTTTTTTCATAAAGAGAGAAAGGGATAAGGTGAGCAATAAATTTTGATTGCTTCACCTCTAAAGTGTTTGTAAAATGTTCTTTAACAAACTGCATATTATGCTAAATTTGTATATACTTTTTGAACATCCTCATCATCATCGAGTCTCTCTAATATTTTATCTATATCAGCATGTTGCTCTTCACTAATCTCTATAGGTGTATTTGCAATTCTCTCTAGTGTCGCTTTAGAGATTTCAACACCCATATTTTCAAGTGCCTCATTCATAGTTCCAAAAGAAGTAAAATCAGCCGTTACAAGGACAAGTCCATCTTCTTCTTCTATTTCTTCAAGCCCTGCATCTATAAGCTCAAGTTCTAATTCTTCTAAATCCATATCATCTTTTAGTGTAAACTCAAAGAGTGCTTTACGAGAGAACATAAATTCTAGTGAGCCATTTGTCAGCATCTCTCCACCATTTTTGTTTAAAATACTTTTGACATTTGCTACAGTTCTTGTGTTATTATCAGTTGCACACTCTATGAAAAGTAAAACACCATGAGGAGCTTTACCCTCAAAATTCACCTCTTTCATATCAGCACTATCTTTTGCTGCTGCTCTTTTAATAGCTGCTTCGATATTATCTTTTGGCATATTTTCCGATTTAGCATTTAAAATTGCTGTACGAAGTTTAGGGTTAAGATCTGGATCCATTCCACCCTCTTTTGCTGCCATAGTGATAACTTTACCAAGTTTTGGAAACAATTTTGACATTGCTCCCCATCTTTTTAATTTCGATGCTTTTCTATATTCAAATGCTCTACCCATAAAAGTTCCTATTTTGTTAATAATTTTCGCCATTATACCATTTTCAAAACTATAAGTGTATAATACGGTAGAAGGAAAAGAAAATGCGATTAGCTTTTAGAATAAAACATCACTTTTTTAATGCTTTTAGAGAACTTTTTGTACATCATCATGGTTCACTAGAGTTTCGTGCAAAACTTTTTACTCTTATGATTGCGAGTAATGAGGCAATTAAAGTTGAAAATTATATTTTAGTAAAAAATATTGCGTTGGAAATATATAAAGATGATGAAGATAGAGCTAATTTACTTCTTCTTTCAACAAAAGAACTTGTTAATAAAATCAAAGAAAAAAAAGGGATCCACTTAGATGGACTTATCTTTGATATTCAAAAAGAACTCAAGATTGTTCCTCGTTATGCAAAAAAAATAGATACTGAAGCTCTAGAAAAATTTTTAGATTTAGCAGATAGTGAAGATACACAAATTTATCAAAGAAATATTCTAGAATTTCTAGAAAATCTTAAAAAAGAAACATTAAAAATACAAAAGGACTAAAAATGGACTTACAAACAAAAGCTTTACATGTAGGGTATGAAAAAGACACTCAAGGTACAATGGCAGTACCCATTTACCAAACAACTGCCTATGAGTTTCGTGATGTAGAACATGCAGCAAATCTCTTTTCACTCAAAGAACTCGGTAACATATATACTCGTCTTAATAACCCCACAACAGATGTTTTTGAAAAACGCTTTGCCTCACTTGAAGGAGGAGAAGCAGCATTAGCAACATCAAGTGGTATGAGTGCTATTTTCTTCGCATTTGCCAATGCAGCTGAAGCTGGAGATAACATTGTATGTGCAAAACAACTCTATGGTGGTAGTTTAACACAAACAGCACATACACTCAAACGCTTTGGTATAGAGTCTCGTTTTTTTGATGTACATAATACCCAAGAGTTAGAAAACCTCATTGATGAAAAAACAAAAGTTATTTTCTTTGAAAGTTTAACAAATCCAAGTATTGATGTTGCAGATATTGAAGCTATTGTAGCTGTAGCCAAGAAACATAATATCCTTACAGTGGTAGACAATACTGTTGCAACACCAGTCATTTGTCGCCCTTTTGAATGGGGAGTTGACATCACAGTTCATAGTTCAAGTAAATACACAACAGGACAAGGTTTAGCTATCGGTGGTATTTTAGTAGAGAGAAAAGGGTTAAATGAAAAACTCAAAAATAATCCTCGTTATGAACACTTTAATACACCTGATGCTTCCTACCATGGACTTATCTATACAGAAGTTGGCTTACCAGCTTTTACACTTCGTGCCCGTTTGTCACTGCTTCGCGATTTAGGTGCTGTTGTTTCACCATTCAATGCGTGGCTTTTTATTCAAGGGATGGAGCATTTAGCTCTTCGTATGAAAGAACACTCAAAAAATGCTCTTGCACTCGCTGAGTTTTTAGAGCAACATCCAAAAGTAAAAAAAGTAAACTACCCTGGTCTTAAAAGCAATGCAAACTATACAATGGCACAAAAGTATTTTCAAGATGGTATGTGTAGTGGACTTTTAAGCTTTGAGGTTGAGAGTTTAGAGAGTGCTACAAAAATTGTCAACGCAACACAACTCTACTCTTTAGTTGTCAACATTGGTGACTCAAAATCTATCATCACACACCCTGCTTCAACAACCCATCAACAACTCTCTCATGAAGAGCTTGTCGCGTGTGGTGTTCCAGAAGGACTCATTCGTATTTCATGTGGTTTAGAGAGTAGTGAAGATTTAATTGCTGATATTGCACAAGCACTTGAAGCGTAATACAAGGGATTTTTGCTAAAATGTCATCACTAATTTTTGGAGAAAACCTAATTTGTCTTTAAACCTACAAACACATACCCAACACTTTACCAACCCTCTCTATTTAGAGAGTGGACGTATTTTAGAACCTTACGATATCACTTATGAGACTTATGGTGAGTTAAATGATGACAAAAGTAACGTTGTGGTTGTATGCCATGCTCTTACGGGAAGTCATCATGCAGCTGGTGTTTATGAGGGGGAAACCAAAGCTGGTTGGTGGGATGGTCTTATTGGCAGTGGTAAAGCGATAGATACTGACAAATATTTTGTAATATGCTCTAATGTTATTGGAAGTTGTTTTGGCTCAACTGGACCTATGAGTCTCCAACACCCCTACCAAGAGCCTTACCGTTATAAATTTCCAGTAGTCAGTATCAAAGATATGGTTAAGGCACAGAGAATTCTCTTTGATAGACTCGATATTCATAGAGTTCATGCTATCATTGGTGGGAGTATGGGTGGAATGCAAGCATTACAATTTGGTATACACTACCCCCATTTTGCTAACAAAATTATAGCACTTGCAACAACACATGCTACACAACCATGGGCTATAGCCTTTAACAAAGTTGCTCAAGAAGCTATCTTAAAAGATCCAGATTTTAAGCAAGGCTATTATGACCCTGAGCTTATTAAAGAGCAAGGACTAAGTGGTATGGCAGTTGGTCGTATGGCTGGACATATCAGTTTTTTATCTCACGAATCTATGCGTGAAAAATTTGGTAGAGAATATAAACTCACTGATGGACTCTATGAGCTTTTTGGAAAATTTCAAGTAGAATCTTATCTTGAGTATAATGGTTACAACTTTACAAAATGGTTTGATCCCTTAACATATCTTTACATCACAAAAGCGATTAATATCTACGATCTTTCTCGTGGATTTGATTCACTTGCTGAAGCACTCAAAAAAATCAGTGCAGAACTTCATCTCATTAGTTTTGAAAATGATCTTTTATTTAAAAATTTTGAGATGAAAGAGATGGCAGATGAACTTGAAAAAATTGGTAAAACAAACTTTACATATACAGATATAGAAAGTGACTATGGGCATGATGCCTTTTTAGTCGAACTCAATAAATTTGAACACTCTATAAGGGAGATACTCGCATAATGGCAAAAGAAAAATTTGAACAAAAACTTAACAATGCAAAAGAGATACTAGAACAACTTATGAGTCCTGAAATCACCCTTGAAGAAAGCGTTAAAGCATATGAAAAAGGGATGAAAGAGTTACATGTAGCACAAAAAATGCTAGAGGATGCACAACTTAAAATTCAAGAGATACAAAGTAAATAGATGAGAGTTGCTGTTTTACAACTAAGTTCACAGGGAATGAGTTCTACGAAACTTCTAAACTATGTTCGTATTGCCCATAAAAAGGGAGTCAAGGTTTTACTTCTTGGAGAGTATATACTCAACACCTTTTTTAAAGAGCTCCAAACAATGTCAGTAGCTATGATTCAAGAACAAGCTACCCATCATATAAAAATACTTAAAGATTTAGCTTCTTCTTATAATCTTACTATTATTGCACCCCTTATTATTGTAAAGAAGAAAAAACTTTATAAAACAGTTGCTAAATTTGCACCCTCTTCCACCTCTTATTATCATCAACAAATTCTTATCAACTATCCTCACTGGAATGAAGAGAAATTTTTTGCTAATGAAATACAGCCTTTACAATCACCTTTAGTTTTTAAAATAGATGGTTTTAAGTTTGGTGTTATTAGTGGATTTGAACTTCACTTTGATACACTGTTTCAAAAACTTGATGCTAAAGGAGTTGACTGTATCTTGGTACCAAGTGTTTCTACATTTGAGTCGTATGAACGATGGAAAACACTTATTTGTAGTCGTGCTTTTACTCATAATGTCTATATACTTCGAGCCAATCGTATTGGAGAATATCAAGATAAAGAATTTACATGGCAATTTTATGGTGACTCTGTTTTAGCTTCACCTCATGGTGAAATACTCAACCATCTTGGCAATCAAGAAGAACTTATGCTTGTAGATATGAGTCATACAGAAGTTGTCCAAGCACGACGACTCTGGGGTTTTAAAGAAGCACTCAAAAAAAGGGAACTCTAATGCAAGACTATTTTAAAAGACAAATACAACTTTGGGGTGAAGAGACACAAGCAATACTTGCTACAAAAAAAATAGCTATTATTGGTGCTGGAGGACTTGGTTCAAGTCTCTCTTTTGCTCTTGGTGCAGCTGGAATTGCAGAGATACATCTTATAGATTTTGATGAAGTGAGTCTCCATAATATTCATCGTCAGATTGCTTTTAAAATGGGTGATGAGGGGAAAAACAAAGCAGAGATAAATGCACAACTCATTGAGCAACGCTCCCCTTTTACAAAAGCTTTTTCATATACATGTAATTTTCAAGAATGGTCTCAAAAAAATGTAGAAGTTGACCTCATTATTGATGCAACGGACAATCTTCCCACACGCAGTGAAATAAACACTTATGCAAAAGAGCATAACCTCCCTTGGGTTTATGGCAGTGTAGAAGCATTTCATGGACAGGTATGTTTTTTTGACAAATCCTCTTTTAATGATGCGTTTAAAATTACACAACAAACTCCAGCAGGTATTGCAGCTCCCATTGTGATGCACATTGCATCCCTCCAAGCTAATCTTGCTCTTCGCTATTTAGCAAATCTTAGTGTCAAAAAAGATCTTCTGTATTATCTCTTTTTTAACGATGAAGGTGAACTCGTTACTCAAAAATTCAAACTTCCTAGTTAAGCCATAGGATGACAAGCTTCTACCGTACTTTTTAAATCCTCTTTTTGTATATGTGTATAAATTTGTGTTGTAAGGAGTGAAGCATGTCCTAAAAGTTCTTGTACAACTCTTAAATCAGCACCACCTCGAATAAGTGAAGTAGCATAAGAATGTCGTAATACATGGGGAGAAACCCCTAAATATTTTTGTGTGATTTTAAAAGCACTAATTCTACTTAACTTCTTTTTTTGATAATTACACCAAACAATATCTTGAGAAAAAGGGCGTGCTTCAAGATATACTTTGAGTGCATCAATAGCTACTTTAGCTAAAGGAACTATACGCTCTTTTTCCCCTTTTGCATGAAGTATGTGTAACCATTCCCCTTCAATATCATCAAGACGTATATCTAAACATTCACTTATACGTGTACCACTTGCATATAAAAATAATATTAGTGCATAATCCCTTTTACCTATCCATGTTGTTGTGTCAATTAAAGAAAGCCCACTTTCAATAGCTTCATAAGAAAGATATTTTGGAAGATTTTTAGGAATCTTTGCAAATTGAAATTTTTGTTTTATCTCTAAAAAATCTTCTTTGTAACAAAAATCAAAAAAAGCATTGATAGCAGAAAGTTTACGATTAAGTGTTCTTTTATTTTCATAACGAGTTAAGTAGTGAAGAAGGAGTTTATTATCGAGTTTTATAAGGGGTTTATTCAACTCATTTTCAATTGTTTGAAGATCACTTTTATATGCTTCTATACTTTTTTTACTTAAAGCTTTTATAACTGTTATATACTCTATAAAAGCTTCAAGTTCATTTGACATTATACAACTCTACTCTAAAGAAACTTTTTCATCATCCACATAAAAAACTTTATCACCAACAAAAACAAAACCTTCATCAATATCTATTTCATGAATAGTATACTCAAATGTTTTCGTATCAATAACTATCATATACCCTTCATTTTCAAGTATATAAAGCTTATTGTCTTTTAAAATCATTCCTAAAAAGTGAGCAAAAGGAAATTTAACTTTTGAAATAACATCAAGTGTAGGTGTTAAAGCAAAAACCTCTCCCTGTTTTGTATTTATGTAGATATGTTTATCATCATGCACCATATTTCTTATTTCATACTTTTGTCGTATCTCTTTTTGTGCAAGAGAAAGTATTTTATATCCTGTTGCTGCAATAATTTTATTATCTACCAAATCAAAATAAATAATGTTATTGAAAAAATCTTCAGAAGAGACTAAAACACTTCTCAATACTTTTTTCATTTTTGTATTGACAATCACTATTTTTCCATCAAGTGTTGGAAAGATTACAAGATCATTCATAAAACGTGGGTTTTCTATACGCATATCAACAGCTACAGATTTTCCACCATCTTCTCGAAATAAAATCTCTTGTGTATTTATATCATAAAGTGCCATGACATTATTAGCAAATAAAACAGCTAATATATTATTATGAACACTTGCACTTGCTACTGTCTTTTTAAGTTCAAAATGTTTTTTATTTTGTGTATCTTTCACAGATGTTAATGTAACATTACCATCTATAGACGTACTTATTACCCAATCTTCACTTAGAGAAACTACTCTATAATTTGGTTCTATAGTTACATTGAGCTCTTTAGCTTTGGAAAGTACCTGACGATTCTCTAGAAGAGCTACATTTGAAGATATATCAATAACATCCTCATCAAGATCGCTATAATGTTTCCAATCTCCTTGAATCACTTTAGGCTCAAAAACCTCTTTAGTGCTACAGCCACCTATAAAAAGGACAATACCTATAAGAACAATAACAAAACGCAAAGAACTATTTAACACCATAGTGCATCAATGCTTTTGCAATATTTGATAAAGGGGAATTTTCACTAATCATAGCAAGTTTTGTGTGTGCTTCATCTATTTTGTTGTTAGAAATATCTATAATAGCGATTTCAACTTGAGCTAAGTCTCTATAGATAGCTCCTTGTTTTTGCGTATAAGCTAAAAGTTTTTCTTTATCTTGTGTTGTTTGTGCTGCTTCATAAGTTGAGAGATCCCCTATAAGCAATGCTTTAGATCCCTCTAATGATTCAAGTGTTTTTACATCCTGATTCACAACAGCTTTTGAATAACGCCATACATCATACAAAACAGGACTTAATGTTTGTAGTTTTGCTAAAGCTGCCTCATCTTTTGGATTATTTTGTAGTTGCATTAAGGCAATATTTGCCTCAGCAATTGTTTGTTGTTTATTCCATTCATATACCAAATCTCCAGCAACAACTACAGTAATTGCAATCACCGAGCCGATAATAACTTTTTTATACTTTTTAACAAACTTTTCAGTAACTACCGCTTTTTCAAAAAATTTCTCTTCTGATGAAAGTTCATCTTTTACTAAATTTATATCTTCTTTTAAACTCAAAAAATGTTCCTTATAAATATTGTGATTTGAAAGTATAGTATATTACCCGTAAATAAGTTAAAGTTTCATCAAAAATAGAACTAATACTAAGTTTTCTATGCTAAAATTGTGTCAAATATATTAATAATAGGATTTTTTATGCAAGTTGATGATGCTTTACTAACACGACTAGAAAAACTCTCTTTTGTAAAAATAAATGATGATAAAAGAGAAGAAATCATTGCTCAACTCTCTGAAATAGTAAGTTTTGTAGATAATCTTAGTGAACTTGATACAGAAGGTATTGATGCTTCATTTGCTATGGATGATAGAGCAACTCCTCTTAGAGAAGATACTCCTACATGTAACACTCAAATCAGTGAAGATATTTTAAGCCATGCTCCAAATGCTGCAGACAATTTCTTCATTGTACCAAAAATTATAGAGTAAGTTGATGATAGAAGTTTATGGTATTAAAAATTGTGACAGTGTTAAAAAAGCACTCTCATTTTTTAAAAAACATGAAATAGATTTTATACTTCATGACTTTAAAACTTCTCCTGTAGGTTGTAATGAAGTAGAAAAATGGTTACAAAAAGTTGATATAGCAACACTTTTTAATGCAAGAAGTACTACATACAGAAACCTAAAGCTCAAAGAAAAAAACCTAAATAACGATGAAAAAAAAGAGTGGCTTTGTAAAGAGAACCTCCTTATTAAAAGACCCGTTGTTATCTTTAATGACGAAATCATTGTAGGTTTTAAAGAAGAAATTTATCAAAGGAAATTTTTATGAATGAAACAGAACAACAAGCACCAACCCAAAGACTCGATATTAAAAAACTTCTTAAAAGTGTTTTAGCTTTTAAATCATCTGACTTACACCTTGTTGTAGGTAGTGAACCTCAAATTAGAATAGATAAAGAACTTCGTGCGTTAAATCTTCCTGTCTTAAATGCAAAAGATATTGAAGAGATGGCATACTCTCTTATCGAAGATAAACAAAAGAAAGTTTTTGAAGAACACAATGAACTTGACTTTTCATTTGAACTTCGTGATGTTGGTCGTTTCCGTGCCAACTACTACAGAACTATTCACGGTATAGCATGTGCATTTCGTATGATTCCTATCGATATTCCAACACTAGATGAGTACGGAAATCCTCCTGTTTTTAAAGAGCTTGTAAAAAAAGAGAAAGGTCTTATTTTAGTAACTGGTCCAACAGGTAGTGGTAAGTCAACAACACTTGCTTCTATGTTACATGAAATAAACATTACAGAAAGACGCCATATCATTACTATTGAAGATCCGGTAGAATTTGTGCATAAAAATGAAAAATCTCTCTTTTCACAAAGAGATGTAGGAAGTAATACAGAATCATTTGCAACAGCATTAAAATATTCACTGCGTCAAGATCCAGATGTTATACTCATTGGGGAGATGCGTGATGCTGAAACTATTGGTGCAGCACTTACAGCAGCAGAAACAGGTCACTTGGTTTTTGGAACACTCCACACTAACTCAGCACCTGGTACTATTAACCGTATTATCGATGTATTTGATGGTGTTGAACAAGCACAAATCAGAGCACAACTTGCATCATCTTTGATTGCTGTTGTTTCACAAACTCTTATTCCTCGTATTGGGGGTGGGAAAGTTGCTACTCAAGAGATTCTTATTACAAATCCTGCAATTGCGAATCAGATTCGTGAAGATAAAGTACACCAAATCTATTCACAAATGCAGCTAAACCAACAAGAAACTAAAATGACAACACAAACACAACAACTTCTTGAACTGTTACAAAAAAATGTTATCTCAAAAGAGAATGCTATTAAAAACTCTAACCGTCCAGAAGAGTTAATTAAACAATTAGGAGGACTCTAAGAGTCTTTCCTAAACCTTATCATCTTAAATCGTTCCCCTAAAAAGTTCGGAAGAATTAAAATTTTTGCTTTCTCAAGCTCTTGCTTATAGATTTTTTCATCTGCATTTTTCTGTAACATCTCTAAAAGTTCTAAAAGTCCCATATCAACAAGTGCAACCATTTGTGCCTTAAACTCTACAAAATCAACACCAGCCTCTTCAAAAGCATCTTTAACATGGGCAAATGTCACATCATAAGTAATATCGCTCTTTTTAAAAAGTGTCTCCCTTGGAAGATAGTCTTCATCATCTTCAGGTAAAAAGAAAGGTAATACTTTATGTTTTGTATAAACACGAAGAGAAAAATCTGGACGTGCCTGCATCTCACCATAATCAAAACTCATAAACTCAAATTTATCACAAGACTCAGCCATCTCTTTTGCAAACTCTTCATAACCAATAGCTATTTCACCTCTATCTTTATGGTACTTTTTAGCTTTTTGTTCAACCCAATCATCCTCTATATCAAATTCTACTTGATGATTTTCAACTCTTGCTGTTTTTCCTTTATAGTAAAGTTCACAAGAAAAAGCATCAAAAATCTCATTTGCTATAAAAAAAGCGTTCTTACATGTAAGCTCACTTAGTGACTTGTAATGTGTCAGTTTAACAACATCACCAAAGCTCTCAGCAAAGTATTTTCTTTGATGTTCTTGTAAATCATCAAAACGTTCAATAATAACAAAGTTTAAAGTTTGTAGCAACTCTGGTCGAAGCGTATAGATAAACTCACACACATCAGCTAAAAAGTATCCATGATGCGCACCAATCTCACATACAACACCATTTTTATCTAAAAAACCTTCATCTACCAAAGAGATAATATGCTTGGCTATCGTACCACCAAAAAATTTACTTGTACTAACAGCTGTATAAAAGTCACCCTCTTTTCCTATATTTTTATAGGTTGCATAGTAGCCATCTTCACCATAAAGCCACTCATTCATATACTCACTAAATCTCATCTATTCTCCATTGTTTACATACATCTCATAAAGTGTTAATAACTCGAGTTGTTTATCTATCTCATAAATTTTTGTATCTATATTCTGAATCTCTAAAGAGTTTGCCAAAGTTTTAACATCATATTCTGTTTTGTATCCAGCTTGATACAACTCTTTTGTATCAGTAAGTAATTTACTATATAGTTTTTTATTTAGTTGAGATAATGTTATTTTTTTATTGAAATTTTCTATATTATGCATCACTTGCTTATATAAAGCATCTAATTCTCGTTTCTTATCAAGTTGCATCACTTGTGATTTTAAATAATCTACTTTTGCTGATTCTATATCTCTAAAAGTATTAATATCTAAAGCAAAATTAGCACGAAAACCATAATCATAATAGTTTGATTCCGAAGAGGTATCTATAGGAACACCATTTGCAACAATCTGCTGCCCTGTACTTTTATTCCAATTATACCCACCTGTAAGATTAACACTTGGTAAATATTTTGCAACTCGTACATCTTTTGCATAACGATTTTTTTCTATTTCAGAAGCTGTTTGTTTGAGCACTATATTATGTGCTAAGAATTCTTTATCTGAAATCATCTCTAAATGGGGAATTGTTGCATTTTTATAATCTAAGTCACTTAAACTCTCAAAACTTGTTACAAGTTTTTCTTTAGCCGTTTGTATATCAAAGAGTGTTAATGTAACTATATTTTTTTGAATAATAGCATTATCTAGAAAACCAGAATCAAGCTGTCCACTTAAATACTGCTCCTCTTTTTGTTCCAAATTCATTTGAGAATTCGCAATCAAAAGTTTTTGTTTTTGAATTTTAAATTCCATTTGCTTAATTTGCATTAACAAAGATACAGCTTGTTTAATCATACTACGTTTGGCAACATCAATACTTACATCGGCATAAAGTTTACTTGCATTGGCAAACTTCATCCCATAATAAATACCACCACTTTGAAATATAGGCTGATCTATGCGAATAGCAGCATTCTCATTCGTCTGCTCTTGAGTATAAGGCTTACTCCTTGAGTATGAATAGTTTATACGTACAGGAGCTATCCAAGAGTCATGAAGTTTTGCACTTTCAGCTTTATTTTTTTGATAGTCATACCCAAACTCTTTGTTTTTATACTCAGATATATAGCTATCTAACGTTGCATTATTTTCATTGGCAACAACAAGACTAGAGCCCAGTAACAGCCACAGAGAGAGCTTTAAAACCTGCATCAATTTCCTCTTTTGTTATTGTAAGTGGTGGTAAAAATCTTAGTGTATTACGACCAGCTTTAAGTACCATTACTCCATTTTCTCTAGCATTATTAATGATATTTGTCAGTGTGTCTGCATCTTTTACACGAAGTCCACACATCATACCAATCCCTACTTTTTGTGTAAAAAGCTTTGTATGTTGTTTATAAAATGCTTCAAGGGCATCATTGAAGTATGCTGTTGTAGCATCAAGCGTACCGTTTGCCTTAAGCTCATTCAAAATATCAACCACTTCACACACTGCTCTACTTGAGAGGTAATTTCCACCAAAAGTAGAACCATGATCACCAGCACTCAGTACCTCTTTGAGCGTTGTCATCACAATCCCAACAGGAACACCACCACCAACACCTTTTGCCAAAGTAATAATCTCAGGTTCAATCCCATACGCTTGTGCAGCTGTAAATTCACCGATACGGTAACAACCTGTTTGCACTTCATCTATAATAAGTGGAATCTCTTTTTCTTTGAGAAGTTTTGCAAGTGCCTGTACTTTTGCTTTGTCTTGAGGCTCAACACCACCCTCCCCTTGAATAAGTTCTATCATCACACCTGCTGTATGGTCATCTAAAAGTGATTCTATCTCATCCAGTCCATCAGCATAGACAAACCCATCAGGGAATGGTCCAAAATAGTTGTGCATAGACTCTTGCCCTGTTGCTTTGACTGTTGTAATCGTTCTTCCGTGAAAAGAGTGATTAAGTGTAATAATTTTATATCGCTTTATCTCACCGTCACGTTCTCCATGTTTTCGAGCAATTTTAATCGCTCCCTCATTCGCTTCAGCACCAGAATTTGCAAAGAAACATGCCATATCATACCCACTTGTTTCTACAACTTTTTGTGCTGCTTCAGCCTGAGGAGCTATGTGATAAAGATTTGATATGTGTGTAATGTTATGAAGTTGCTCACACAACGCATCAGCTACTCTTTTGTTTGCATGTCCTACACTCACAACCCCAATACCTGAAGTAAAATCTATATATTTTTTACCATTAGCATCAAAAAGTGTTGCATTTTCACCCTTTACAAACTCTACATCTGCTCTTGCATATGTAGGAAGTACATATTTTTTATCTTTTTGCTGTATATTCATCATTTTTCCTCTTTTAATCTGCTAAACGCATTGTAACTCTATTTTCTTGAAAAATAGCACATTTTCCATCTAAAGAGTGTTGAGAAGTTGTCAAATTATTGACCCCTTTTGTTCCACTATATATCAAAAGTGTATCATCTCGTAAATCATCCGTTAAGTACACAGGTAAAACAACACTTCCATTTTTTGAACGAATCTCTACCAAATCACCATCTTTATACCCATGCGAAGCATTCATATAAACATATTTTTCTCTATAAAACTGTGAGTTTAAACTCTTTGGTGATT
>Ga0256828_1000376_pt1 | contig 30444 bp, 28 predicted proteins | sample CV88metaG_FD_185993 | JGI IMG/M metagenome (GOLD analysis project Ga0256828, IMG submission 185993) | Hydrothermal vent microbial communities from East Pacific Rise, Pacific Ocean - CV88 | ecosystem: Environmental > Aquatic > Marine > Hydrothermal vents | place: Pacific Ocean: East Pacific Rise...
TATTTTCTTTTTCTAAAATTTGCTGCCTTGCTTCCCAACCAATAATAGCTTGAAAATCTCGCACCATCATAGGATAAGGGTGTGGACCTGCTACGGTTCCAATTATATAAAATGTATCTCGTGCATTGGTTACCCAATATCTTATAGCATCATTCATAGCATCTTTTAAAGTTTTGCTTCCTGATTCTACAGAAACTACTTTTGCTCCAAGTAGTTTCATCCTAAAAACATTTAGTTTTTGTCGCTCTACATCTTTTGCACCCATAAAAACAGTACATTCAAGCCCCATAAGTGCTGCAATTGTAGCAGTTGCCACTCCGTGTTGTCCTGCTCCTGTTTCAGCTATAACTTTAGTTTTTCCAAGTTTTTTAGCAAGTAACCCTTGAGCAATCACATTATTTACTTTATGAGCTCCTGTATGATTTAAATCTTCCCTTTTTAGATAAATCTTTGCATCAAGTTCTTTACTTAAATTTGCAGCAAAATATAGTGGTGTAGGACGACCTACATACTCTTTTAGATAATAATTGACTTCATTCCAAAACTCTTTATCAAATCTATATTTTTTATACTGTTCATTTAATTCAAGTAAAATAGGCATAAGTGTTTCAGGGACATATCTTCCACCAAATTCGCCAAAGTGACCATTGTCATCTGGGTCATATTTTGATGGTTGTGGTATATAGTTATTCATTATTTGTCCTTATGATTTATTTTAATTTTCCAATAACATCCCCAAAAAATAATACATCTTTGAGAAGTGATTTATTACAGATTCCATCTGGTCGTAAACTTAAATACAGTTCGCCATTTTTACTTGAGAATATATCTTTATAAATTTTGACAATCAATATATTTTGTGTTTGTCCAAGCAGATTGGCTATTTCTTGTTGTTGTTTTTTATCTGGTACAATAATATCAACTTGACCATGTCGTTTTGATCCAGCTCCTACAGCTTTTATTTGTTTGATACCTGTTTGGTTTATATTTGAAATATAATGTTTGATATTAAAAAAAAGGCTTAATATATCTTCATTTGCCCAATATTTTACAACCGATTTTGTGGTTTTTGTTCTCCATACATAATCATCACTACTATTTGATGGATTTAAAAGTCTTTCTATATCATCTTGAGTGTAATCTTTGTATTTTTTTGTATAGGTTAGATTTATTATTTTTTTATTATAATCAAACTTATATTGATATGTTTTTATTTTATCATTTTGTTTTGTTACTTTTTGAAAATAATATGGTTGAAATCTATTATTTACAAATTTACCTTTGCTTAGGTATGTTTCTACTAAATTGCCACTTAATATTTTGGAAAAACCTGTTGCATAGGCTTTTACCCTGATAGTGTAGTTGTTGTTTTTATCTGTTTTGATTGTTGCATTTGCTTTTCCCATTACTCCAAAAATACCATAAGATATTTCATAAGTTGCATCTGCATTTTTGATATTTGCAGAAGATATGCAAACTGACAATATTAACAAAAAAAGAAATTTTAACATCTATATATCCAATACACTATAAACAGGAGCAAATTTTTCTACTTTTTGTTTTCCATCAAGAAAAGTCAAGTTTATGATAAAACATACCTCTTTTAGATTTGCATCTGTTTTTTCTACTAAAGATGCACTTGCACTTGCTGTTCCACCTGTAGCACATAAATCATCAATAATCAGCACATTTGATTTTGGTTCAAAAGCATCTGTATGAATTTCTAATTCATCAAAACCATATTCAAGTTCATATTTTTCACTAATAGTATTGCCAGGTAATTTCCCTTTTTTTCTTATAGGAACAAAACCTATTTTTAATCTATCAGCTAATGCAGCTCCAAAAATAAATCCTCTTGCATCAAGTCCAACAATATAATCCAAATCAAACTCTTTGTATCTTTGTTCTAGGTGATTCATCAATATTTGATAAGCTTCTTTATTGTTCAATAATGTTGTAATATCTTTAAAAATAATTCCTGGTTTTGGAAAATCAGGAATATCTCTGATACTATTTAATATAGTTTTTTTATCTTGTTCATTTAAAATTTTCATATTTTTCCTTTAAAGTTATCATCTACAATTTGGCAAATTGTATGTATAAAAAGTATATGCATCTCTTGTATCCGTGGAGTATTATCACTTGGTACTATTAGATTTATATCACAACTTTTATTCATAGCTCCACCATCTCTACCACTAAATCCTACTGTTTTACAACCTAATTCTTTAGCTACTTTAAATGCATTGATAACATTTGCACTATTTCCACTTGTACTTATACCTATAATTAAATCGTTATGATTTGCAAGAGCTTCTACTTGTCTATCAAAAACTCTATCATATCCATAATCATTACCAATAGCAGTAATTGCACTTGTATCAGTAGTTAGTGCAATAGCAGATAGTGCTTTTCTTTCAATTTTGTATCGTCCACTTAATTCAGCAGCAAAATGTTGAGCATCTGCTGCAGATCCACCATTACCACAAATAAGTATTTTATTACCTTGTTTTAATGTATTAACTACCAAAGCTGATATATCTGCTAAAAGTTGTTTATCTGTATTTATCACATCTTGAATAGTTTCCAAGTGTGATTGAAATTCATTGTTTATTGTGTTTAACATAATAAATTTTTAGAATTGAACTTTATAACCAAAAAATATACTTTTGTCATAATCAACAGATGCACCAGATTTGTATTTGGTTGTTATATCTCTTGCTCCAATATATACATAACCATTTTCTATAATTTTATAATTTACTTTTAGGTTAAGATCTTTGTAATTATCTCCATCAGAGTAGGTTAATATTTTTGGTGCATAAGCAAAAGCAGCAGATATTGATACTCTTTCATCCAATTGATAATCAGCAAATATACTAAGTGGAGTAGCTATAAAATCTTTATTTGTATTATCTGCCCATACAAATTTTGCACCAAGTCCCAAACTAAACCCTCTATCATCAACATATGGATTTATGATTTTCATACCACCTGATATAAGTTTTTGAGATGCAACTGATGTAGAACTTTCTTCACTTGTAAGAAAACTAAATGTAAAGAAATAATTACTATCATCATTTAAAACATATACATCGTTTAAATTGTATTCACCTATTAATTCTAAAGTATTGTTATTTATATTTATTTCTGCACTATTTGCACCAAATAATAAACTTGCTGTTACTAAACTTCCTGCTAATATTTTTTTCATATTTATCCTTTGTTTTTAATTTGTTCTATTATATTTGTTGTGCTACAACCATCAATAAAAGTTACCAATCTAACCTCTTTGGCTATATCACTTCCTACTACTGTTTGCCCTTGATAATCTGCACCTTTGACTAAAATATCTGGTTGAATTATTTTAATTAACTCATAAGGTGTATCCTCTTCAAAATTAACAACATAATCAACACTTTCAAGTGCAGCTAATAGATACCCTCTATCATCTTGTGAATTGATTGGTCTATTTTCCCCTTTTAGTCTTTTTACACTTTCATCACTGTTTAATCCTACAATTAAGACATCGCCATATGATTTTGCAATATCTAAGTAGCTTATATGACCTTTATGCAATATATCAAAACATCCATTTGTAAAAACTATTTTTTTGTTTTTTGATTTTAATCTTTGTACAGTTTTTTCAATCTCGTCAAATGTTTTAATATGTGATTCTATACTACTTTTGTGTAAGCTACTTTTGTACTCTTCTATCTCTTCAAGTGTTGCTGTGGCACTTCCTAATTTTCCTACAACCACCCCAGCTGCCAAATTGGCAAATTCTATAGCATATTGTATATCGTGATTTGTTGCCAAAGCATACCCTAAACTAGCCAATACAGTATCTCCTGCACCTGTTACATCAAATACTTCTCTAGCTACTGTTGGTTTTTTTATAATTTGATTATTTTCATCTAAAATCGCTATGCCATCTTCACTTAAAGTTACCATTGGAACTTTAAGAGCAGCTTGGTTTTGTAGTGCTTTTAATGTATCAAATAAGCTTTGTTCACTATCTATTTGGATATTTGTTGCTAAAGATGCTTCTTTTTTATTTGGAGTTAATAAATATGCCCCAATATATTTACCATAATCATCTCCCTTTGGATCTACTAAAACTTTTTTATCTGATCCATTAGCAATAAAAATAATTTTGTGCATAAGCTCTTTGGTAATAACACCTTTACCGTAATCTGATACCAAAACTATATCAAATCTGTTCATGAGTTCTAACATTTTTATAACCAATAATTGTTCACACTCTTCATTTATTGGAGTTTTTATTTCGTTATCATATCGTACAACTTGATGGTTAGATGCTATAATTCTACTTTTTTTTGTAGTTTTTCTTGTTTCATCCAAAATCAAATAGTGCTGTATATCTATATTATCTAGCATAGATATTAATTCTTGAGCATTATTATCATCCCCAACAACAGACAATACAGTAACATTGGCATCTAGTGAAACTAAATTATTAACAACATTTCCTGCACCACCTAAAAATGTAGTTTCTTTGGTAATGTCAACAATCTGAACAGGTGCTTCAGGAGAGATACGATCACATTTACCCCATAAGTAATGATCTATCATAAGATCACCTATCACTAAAATATTTGGTTTTTTATCCATTTTAATTTCTCTTTCAATAAAATCTATATTATATTGATTTTATATTTATAATATTAACTGACTTTTGTTAAATAGGGGATTATTTTATCTAAAAATAGCTAAAAATTAGATATAATTATATAATGAACAAACAATCAAATCATATAAAAAATATACTTCACGGATTTTTTCTTTCTATAGGGACAACAATAGCAGAACCACATACAATTTTACCACTTATTATCAGTCATTTTGGAGGAGGGGCTATTATTATAGGATTTTTTTCTTCCCTTTTACGAGGTGGAGCTATTATGGTACAACTTTATGCTGCATTTCATGCTCAAAGTTATCCATATATGTTAAAATATCTTCGCCGGGTATTTCTTAGCCGTTTTTTAGCTTGGTTTTTTATAGGAGTTGCAATTATTTTTATAGGAGATAGTTATCCTACTATCACTCTTATTTGTATAGGAATAGGGCTATTTGTATTCTCTTTTTCTGCTGGATTTGGAGCAATTTATTTTAGAGAGATTGTTGCAAAAATTTTTACACATAAATTTCGTGGTAAAACTATGGCAATGCGACAATTTTTTTCAGCATTTGGTTCTATTATTAGTGGAGCTGCTGCTGGATATGTTTTGCAAACTCAAGAAGCACCTTTGAGTTATGGGATTTTATTTATCCTTAGTTCTATCCTTATGGGGTTGGGTTATGCTGCATTTGGTGCAGTTGATGAACCTATCAAAGAAAAAGTATCAAAAAAAGAGAGATCTTTTTTATTGTTTTTACAAAATGCTTTTAAAATATTAAAAGAGGATAAAAGATTACAAAACCAAGTAATAACATTTTTGTTTGCATATTCTTATTTGTTTGCATTGCCGTTTATTATTCTTGATGCAAAACAAAGTATCACTTTGGATGGTAAATCTATAGGTATGCTTATTACTGCACAAATGATAGGAGCTATGTTTAGCAATATTGTATGGGGGAAACTAAGTTCAAAAGGGTTAAATAGATTAATTAGCAATATAACAATTTTAATGTTTATTTTTGCTATATCATTGGCATTTATAGGTGGAAGTTTATATTTGTATATGTTGATATTTTTTATTATTGGTGCAGCTATGGATGGCAATAGAATAGCATCTGGGAATCTTATTTTGATAATATCGCCTGAAGAAAAAAGACCTATTTATACAGCTTTGCAGATGAATATTGTATCTATTGGGATTTTCTTTTCTATTGTTGGAGGAATTATATTATCTATATCATCTTTTACTTTTTTGTATAGTTTTACTATAGTTATGTTATGTGGTGCATTTATAGGATCATTAAAACTAGAAGAGTAATAAAAATTTATTTATAAATTTCACTGTGAAATTTTTTAAATCTTTTGTGTTGCCAAAACCATTGTTTTGGTTCTAGTTCTATTTGGTATTGTATAATATCTGCTTGAGCTTGGGTTAAGTTTTTGACTTGATTTTCCCCTTGATAATCTTTTGGTTCTATAGGGTTATAAAATATTGCATCATATTTGTTAAATGCTGTTCGTTGAAAAAACAGTGGTAAAATCACAGCATCAAATTTGATTGCTAATTTTGCAGCAGAATCTGTTTGTAAAACTTTTTTACCAAAAAATTCAATCTCAATACCTGTACGGTTGTGTTGGTCAACAACAAGCCCCACAATACGATCGTTTTTTAATGCTTTTACAAGGCCTCTTGCAGCATCTTTCTTTTTTAACATTTGTGTATTGTTTTTTGTTCTTGTTTTATCTAACTCTTCATTGAAATATTTATTATTCATAGGACGACCAACCATAGTAGTTGGTTTATATTTAAGTGGGATAAATGTATTTCCATATTCCCAATTTCCATAATGTGCAGTAATTAGTATAATTTTGCGATTATTTTTTATTGCATCTAAAATAACTTGCTCATTTTTAACTGTAATTTTTTCTTCAAAACCTTTTAAATCTAAAGTTTGATTTTCAATAAGTTCATATAAATTATATACAAGAGTTTTGTAACTTCCTTTTACAATCTCTTTTTTCTCTTTGTAAGATAATTTATCTTGATATACAAAATCAAGATTTGCAAAAGCATATTGTTTGTGTTCTTTGTCTATAAAATACGCTATATTGACAAATATATCAAGAAAAAGTTTAACAAATGTTTTAGGCAATGCTAAAATAATAAGTTTAAAGAGTTTGTATGATAAAAAAACTATATAATCAATCATTGCTCTTCAATAAAGTTCAACACAAAATCACTTGGTTGTTTTAATTTTTTAATATCATCTAAAATAATATAATGTTTTTTATTTGATCTAATTGAAAATATATTGTTTTCTAATGTATATTTATAAGGGTATCTTAGAAATTCATCATTTAAAATTTTATTTAGTTTAAACATATAAGAAAGCCATCTTAAAGTTTGCAAGTCTGGTAATAGTTGTTCATATTGTACAATATCAGTTTGTTTTGGTAAATTTTTTTTATAAGATTTTAAAATAGATGCTATTAGTACCCTTTGTTTATGTGTAAAACCATAAGTCAAACCATGCAGTATAAAATTACTACTGTGTTCACTGTTTTTATAAAAGTTTAAAACTATACCTATTTGATGCAGTTTAGAAGCCAATATAAGTGGTTGTTTGTATTTTATATCCAAATTATGCAAAGGTTGTAATATATCAAATAGTTTTGCTGCGTTGTTACCCAAATATGCTGTTTGCTTTTTATCATCTATAAATCTATCTAATAAACTTCTAACACTTAAGTTAAAATTTGCAGGAAATTTGTGATTTGAATTTCTTAATAAATCTGTAAGATATACACCTTCTCTTACCCCAACTCCACTTGTGATAACAGTTTGTATATCCAAAAATTCTAAAATTGTTTTGAATATAAATGTTCCAGCTACAATAGTATCGTACCTGTCTTTTCTAACACCTAGTTCTTTAAGTTGAGTTGTATTATTAGCATAAATAATTTTATCAAATAATATATTTGTTTCTGTTGTTTTGTATCTAAAATCATGTAATACATCAAATGGATAATTTGTATTGGTAATGATAATTCTACTTAATGCTCTAATAGTACCACCTAAACCTACAAGTTTATTGATATTTTTAAATTCATTTGGTAAAGTTTCTAGTTGTTGTGTTATATATTGTTTTGCACCATCAAAATCATTTTTATCCAAAAATAGTTCTTTTATCCTAATGGTTCCTATTTTTAGTGAGTATTTATATTCTATATTGTTATTTTTGATTAATGCAAATTCGGTGCTACCACCACCTATATCTGTAGTTGTGAAATTGTCTGTTGCAAGTAGATTTTTAGCAGCTATAGCACCAAAATATGCTTCTTCTTCTCCAGAAATAATTTTTATATTTAATTTTAGATTATTTTTTACTTTGGATAAAAATTCTTTTTTATTGGGAGCATCTCTTAATGCTGAAGTAGCAACACATAAAATTTTGCGAGATTTTAAATTTGATGCAATATGCAAAAAAGATTCAAGTGCATCATAAGCTCTTTGCATCGGCTCTTGTTGTAGATAACCGTTATTTTCATAACACCCTTGAGATAATTTTACTTTTGATTTTGTTTCATTAATAAGATGAAATCCAAATCGACTTGTTTTTTTAAAAACAACCATTCTCATTGAATTTGAACCTATATCAATGATTGTGGTTATTTTTGCCATTTTTTACAACTCTTCTTTTTGAAGTTGTTCAAATTTGAATTTTAATTCTTGGATTGTTTCTTGGTTGTTAGAATCAACAACAATACAATCAACAGGACAAACTTCTACACAAGCAGGTTCTTCATAATGCCCAACACATTCTGTACACCTGTCACTATCGATCACATATATTGGATCACCCTCTTCAATAGCGTCATTTGGACACTCTTCTCTACATGCATCACATGCAATACATTCATCTGTTATTATCAATGACATTTAAATCTTCCTAAAATAATTTTTAATTATGGATTTATAACCTAATAATCTTTAATCTAAACTAAAATATGATAATTTAATATAAAAAATTTATCTAAAATCCATAAAATGAAGGAAATACCACAATTGATGCCAATACTAAAATTTGTATTAAAATAAAAGGTACAACACCTTTATATATTTCAGTTGTTTTTATATCTTTTGCTACCCCTTTGAGATAGAATAAACTAAATCCAAATGGTGGGGTTAAAAAAGATGTTTGTAAATTCATAGCTATTAATATAGCAAACCATACAGGATTTATCCCAATAGTTTGTGCTATAGGTAAAAGTATAGGTACAACAATATATGAGATTTCAATAAAATCAATAAAAAATCCCAAAAACAATATAATTGCCATAGACAATATCAAAAATCCCCATTTATCTCCAGGTAAAGATGTCATAAATTGCTCCACAATCTCATCTGCACCTGTATATACAAATACCATAGAGAATGCTGTTGCACCTATAAGTATTGCAAAAACCATAGCTGTAATTTTTACAGTTTCTTTTGCACTGTTTAATGTAAGAGTCCAATTTAATTCTTTATATAAATATGCCAAAAACAAAGATCCAACAGCACCAATAGAAGCAGATTCAGTAGGTGTTGCAACACCTGCAAAAATTGACCCCAATACAACAACAATTAAAGTCAAAGGTGGAATAATAGCTTTAAGTGCAATAAAAATTTGTCTTTTTTTGCTTATAGTATCATCACCTTTTATAGCAGGAGCAACATCTGGTTTGATATATGATATAAAAAGGATATAAGCTATATATGATCCTACTAAAATCAGTGATGGAAATACAGCAGCTTTAAACAAATCCCCAACAGGCAAACCAAATACATCTGCCAAAATTATTAAAATAATTGAAGGAGGGATAATTTGTCCCAATGTTCCACTTGCACATATTGTTCCACAAGCAAGAGGTTTACTATAACCGTATTTTATCATTACAGGTAAAGATATAACACCCATAGCAACAACACTAGCTCCAACCACTCCTGTTGAAGCTGCCAACATAGTTCCTACAATTACAGTACTAATAGCAACTCCACCTCTAATATTACCAAAAAGTGTTCCCATAGCTTCAAGTAATTTTTCTGCTAATTGGGATTTTTGTAATACTATTCCCATAAAAATAAACAAAGGTACAGCAAGTAAAATTTTATTTGTCATAATAGCATATATTCTAAATGGCATCATAGAAAACATAGATAAAAATTCATCATAAAATTCCATTAGTGTTCCACCATCTGGCATTATCTCAAAATAAGCACTAATAGCTCCAAATACCATAGATACAAATCCAAATGAAAAAGCTACAGGATACCCAATAGCAAGCAACAATAAAGCAGCGCCAAACATATAAATTCCGATCATATTAAATCCTATTTGTTATTTAAAAATATTTTGTAAAATATCGCCTTTGAAGCTGATATTTCCTGTTAATTGTGAATTATTAATATCACTGTATATAATACCCAAATGGTATTCATTGTTTATAAAATACTGATACCCATTTGCATCATGCAAAGGATCGTCAAATAATTCCATAACACTATAACCAAACAATGCAGTAGAATTAAGATCTCTATATAGATTTTCTGCTTTTGATACCCAACCATTTGAATCTATTTCACTATCATCAATAACATTATCGCTATTACTGTCATTCCAAGTTGCAGTTGCAACAGTGATATATGGCAGATAAACAGGTTTATTGTATAACTCTTTGAGATATTTAGCAAAATTATCTATACGAGTTGCTAGATGATCTATACCTAATTCATCATCTGTATATGCTTTTGGATTTGGATTATCCCAAGTTCCAGGGTTGCTATCATCTCTGCTAAATTGACCTATCATCTCTTGAAATGATATAAAATCCAAATTATCTTTTAGTGCATCATAGATTGGTTTTGCTTTTATCCATTCACTTTTATCGCCATAAGAACAATCACTATATCCACAGTTATTTGTGCTATTTGTATCTCTTGAGCCTGTATCCATCATACATAAAGATAATTTTCTATTTGGTTTTTTTAGTATTTGTACTGATTGTTTTATAGCATTGATAAATTTTGCTTGATTGGAACTATTGTTTATAATTGAATCTTTATTAAATTCTGGTTCCAAAATAATAAAATATTCCCCTTTTAGTGTAGATAAAAAGGTGTTTAAGTGTTTTGTATCTGTTATATAATTTGAAATATCATCATCGCTTAAACCATCCATTAAATGATCTCCAAAATACCAATAAACAAATACAGGTATTTTACCATGGTCCATAATCTCTTGTATTTTAGAAATATTATACCACGACTCTTGCCAACCTTTTGTTACCCAATATGTGATATATTTACCTTTTTGCAAATAATTACTAAGTGTGGTAAATTTTGCTTGATTGAAATCTACAATTTCATCTTTAACATCATCAAAATTACCAAGGACTAAATCGGTTGTATCTAGCCATTGGTTATTATAAAATTTAAATGAAGCACTGCTTCCAAATCCTACATTAAATTTGTCATAAAAATAATTTTTACAATCATATCTAAAAGTATCATTTAAATCTATTGGTAAAATAAGTGTGGAAAAATCTGATGTAACAGCACTATTACAGAGTTTTGTCATATTGTCATCATCAAGATATTTATTGTTGTATTCTACATTTAATACAGGTTTATTATTGTCAATAAAAGGTTTTAGTTTATCACATTCATTGTATTGGTTACATTGTTCATTTACAGCAAAATCAAAATATGATACAAGCTCATCAATTTGACTTAAGTCATTTTTAAGTGCAATACTTAATCCTCTTTTGTGAGCTTGTTCAGATAAAAATCTATTATAAGCTAGTTGATCAGTAGCACTTAGATTAAACCCTGTATTATTTGTATATCCATCTATATTATCAGGTTCAACTCCATCACAACCTTTTTGGACAGCAAGATCTAATCGTTTTTTCATAATAGGAGCTAAAAGTTTAATTTTGGAAATATCAAGCCATCTTTCTCCAGCCCATCCGTCCATATCAGCACCTAAAACTTCATCTGGAAAATCATTTTTATCTGTTCTCCAATTTTCATACGATCCTGCACTAAAATAACATATAACTTTTTTATTATTTTTGTGTAATGTATTGATTGTTGCCAAAGATGTATCAAACAGATCTATATCATAAAGTTCAACATCATAATTTGTATTTATTGTTCCATTTAGTTGCCATTGCCAAGATATGTTTTTTGTAGGTTTGTACCATTTGTCAGTTGTGGTTGATGATGAGGTATCTGAACTATTTGATTTGCTTTTAAAACTATTCCCACAACCTATGAATATTAATGAGATAACTACTAATATAAATATTTTCAAATTATTTTGCCTTGAGTTTTGATATATTTTGTCTTATATATGCTATTGCAGATATAAGTAATAATACAAATGCCAATGGGATCATAGCTTTTATCATCCATCTGTGTGTTAATCCACCTGGATCTTCACTGATTTCATTTGTTATATAAGCATCAAGGACAAAATCATAACTTGTATATGCAATAAATAAAGCAAATGGAACAAGCATAAAAATTGTTCCAAGTATATTTACCCAAGCTTTTCTTTTGGTACTCATATTGTCATAAATAAAATCAACTCGTACATGTGCTTCATCATTGAGTGCATAAGAGATACCAATTAAAAACATTACAGAAAATAGATGCCATTCCATCTCTTGTAATCCTATACTTCCTGTATGAAAAAAATATCTTAAGATAACATCAATAACGACATTTACCATCATAAGTAGCATTAAAACTGCACTTATATTTCCTATATATTGATCAAATTTATTAAAAAACTTATCCAATTTAATTCCCATATATTAAATGTGGAAGCCATAATGAAATTTGTGGAATATAAGTTACTAACATAAGTCCAACAAAAATCGTAGCTGTCCAAGGTAATGTTGCAACAATCACATCTTTCATATTCATACCTGTTAAAGATGAAGTTACAAACAAATTAAGCCCCACAGGAGGGGAAACCATACCTAGTTCCATATTGATTGTGATCATTATCCCAAAATGGATAGGATCAATACCAAGTGCTACTGCAACAGGTAATAAAAGAGGAACCATAATCATAATAATAGCAGATGGCTCCATAAAAGCACCTGCAACTATTAATAAAATATTAACAAAAACTAAAAACATAATCATACTAACATGAGCATCTACTAATGTTTGAGTGATAAGTTGAGGAACATTTTCCATTGTTAAGAAGTGAGCAAATAACATCGCATTTGCTATAATAAACATAATCATTGATGTTGTTTTAGCAGAATCCAAAGCGATATTGAAAAAATCTTTAAATTTTATATCTTTGTATATAAACATTGATACAAAAAAAGCCCAAACAGCAGCAGCTGCTGCTGCTTCAGTTGGTGTAAAGATCCCTCCGTAAATACCACCAATAACAATCACAATAGTCATCAATCCCCATGTAGCATCTTTCATTTTTGCCAATCGTTCTGCAAATGGTGCTGGTTCGGTTCTTTCAAATCCTAATCTTCTAGCACCAATATATGTAACAAACATCAACATAATACCTATCATAATACCAGGAATAACACCTGCCATAAATAGTTTTCCAATACTAACTTCTGCTGTTACTCCAAATACAATCAATACAATAGAAGGTGGAATTAAAATTCCTAAACTTCCAGATGTAGCTATAGTTCCTACAGCATATTTTTTTGGATAACCAGCTTCAGTAATAGCACCAAACATAATAGAACCAATAGCTACAACAGTCGCAGGAGAACTACCTGAAACTGCTGCAAATATAATAGACGCAAAAATAGCTGCTATTGGAAGTCCACCAGGAAGATGCCCTACAACTGATTTTGCAAAATCAATAATCCGTTTTGCAGAACTACCTTTGCTTAGTAAATTTCCTGCAAAAATAAACATAGGAATTGCCATAAGGGAATAATGTTCCACTTTTTCAAATATCATAGATGAAATTTCAATAGGTGAAATAGGGGTAAAACTCACTAATGTAACAAATGTAGAAGCTCCAAGTGCTATTGCAATAGGTGCTCCAAATACCAAAAGAGCAAAAAACAGTATAAATAAGATTGCTATACTCATAGCATACCTCCTGTTTTTTTATGTACTTCATCTAATACTTTGTCAATTTTAGCTTCTTTCATAAGGTCGCTAGTTTCATTTGTAAATTCAATTTTATCTGCTGGTAAAAATAGTAATACTATAAAATGTTCAGCAACTCTAAATGCTGCAAATGTAAATGATATAGGAATTACCATATATGGGATCCACATCGGTACTTCAAGATCTATAGATACCTCTTCTAATTCAATTACAAGTTGTAAATATTCATAACCATAATATGCAACAACTATTAAAAATACAAATGAAACCAATCTAGTAAGTAACATCATTATTTTTGCTATTTTTTTAGGGACAAATTCTACTAACAAATCTATAGATATATGACCATCAAGTTTAAAACAATAAGCCATACCAAAAAACATAGACCATAAAAATAGATACATGGTAAGTTCAGATGCCCAAGTGATAGAATAATCAAAAACATATCTTGCAATAACATTTGCAAAAGCCAATGTAATACCTGCAGTGATACCAAATGCAGCTATAAAACGGTTGATATGCCCAATAATAAAATCCAATAGTAAAAATATTTTTTTCATTGTGTTACCTTTGATATTATAAAAAAAGGCACTTATATAAGTGCCTTTTTTGTTTTATGTGCTATTTTGTATTAATAGCAGCTTCTATAAGATCTTTACCAATTTTCTTTTTATCGTAAAATTGTGGATATATAGGGCTAACTGCATCTCTCCAAGCTTGAATTTGAGCTTTTGTAAGATAATGAATTTTTAATTTACCTGTTTTGTCCGCATATTCTTTGATTTTGTTAAATTGTTTAGTATTTAACTCATCTGCCAAAATTCTTTCTTTTGCTGTAGCTTCTTTCATAGCTTGTTTTACATCAGCTTTTAAATCAGCAGGTAGTGATTTCCAGAATTTTTTAGACATTACAACTAAATATCCCAAATAACCATGATTTGTAATAGTTAAGTCTGTTTGTACTTCATAGAATTTTTTTGTGTAGATATTTGAAATTGTGTTTTCTTGACCATCAATTACACCTTGTTGAAGTCCTGAATAAACCTCACTAAAAGGCATCATTTGTGGATTTGCACCAAGAATTTTAAATTGTGCTTCAAGAACTTTTGAAGACATAATTCTAAATTTTTGCCCTTTTGCATCACTTGGTTTAATTAAAGCTTTTTTTGATGAGCTTAATTGTTTGAAATTGTTATCCCAATAATCAAGTGCAACAAAACCTTTTTTTGTAACCATATCTTTTAATGTTTGTCCAACTTTACCATCTTGAACTTTATGCAAATGATCTACATCTCTAAATAAAAATGGTAAATCAAAAAGTGCAAGTTGTGGTACTATTTTACCAAATTTAGAAAAACTAGGACAAGCCATTTGTACAGAATTTAATCTGATAGCTTTAAGTACAGCTTTGTCATTATAAAGTTGTTTTGATGGATATACTTGAACATCAATTCTACCTTTACTTAATTCTTCCAATCTTTTTTCAAAGAATTTTGCTGCCATACCTTTTGGTGTGTTTTCACTTACAACATGGCTAAATTTCAATGTATAATCAGCCGCAAAAGATGAAGTTGCAATCATCGCTGCTGCAACTGTTCCTAAAATAATCTTTTTCATAACTATCCTTTATTTTACTTCTTCACAAGTTTTTATATAACCGTATTCACCCATTTTTGACCAAGCTCTTGCTTTTTTGATCCATGCTTGTTGATTTTCATAAATCTCTTTAAATAATTTATTTTTAGACGCATAGTTAGCCATTACTGAATCTGTAGCTTTTTTCATAGCTTTTACAACAGGAGCAGGGAAAGATTTAACTTTGATATTTGGATAATCTTTTTTCATTTTTGCCCAAGCATCTACACTAGCTGCAAAGTTTTCATAATACATATCAGCAGCACTTGCTTTCATTGCTGTTATAAGTATAGCTTGATTTGCTTTTGAAAGTTTATTAAATGCTCTTTTATTTACTAAAAATTGCATTTCACTAGCTGGTTCATGCCAACCTGTGTAATAATATGGTGCTACTTTATGAAATCCCATTTTTATATCCATACCAGGTCCAACCCATTCAAGTGCATCAATTGTACCTCTATCAAGTGATGTATAAAGTTCACCAGCTGGGATATTTGTAACATTTACTCCAAGTTTTGCCATAACTTCACCTGCAAGTCCAGGGATTCTCATTTTAAGCCCTTTTAAATCTGCAACAGAATTAATTGGTTTTCTAAACCAACCACCCATTTGAACACCTGTGTTTCCACCAGGGAAATTAAGAACTTTGAATTTGTCATATACTTTTTTCATATATTCCATACCGTCTGGTTTACCATCGTGATTTTCATCTGCATAATAGAACCAAGCATATTGTTCTTTCATAGTCATACCAAATGGTACAGTTGTGAACCAAATAGTATTTATATCTTTACCTTTCCAATAATAAGATCCACTATGACCCATTTGGTATTGTCCACCTTTTACCATATCAAGGATTCCAAGTGGAGCTTTGTGTTTTTCTTTACCTTCTACTTTAATGATAAATTTACCACCACTCATCTCTTTTACCATTGCAGCCATTTTTGCTGGTGGTGAAGCTAGAGGGGTAAGTGTACTTGGCCAAGTTTCAGCCAACTTCCATTTTACTTTTTTTGCTAATGCAGGTGTTGCAAGAAACGCAACAACAGATACACAAGCAGCAGCTTTGAATAATTTGTTTTTCACAATATCTCCTTTTGTTTAGTTTAAAAAATTTTAACTAATTTTAACTTAAAAGAAAGATAATATAAACAAAAATAAAACTTTATTGAAACTTTAATCTAAATCTTTGTATTCTTTACGGATTTTTAACAGTTCATCAAGATTATCCATAAAAATATCTACAAGGTCTGGATCAAACTGTCTTCCCCGTTCTTCTTTGATAAGGTTTAGTATTTTATCAAGAGGCCATGCTTTTTTATAAACTCTATCACTTCCAAGTGCATCAAATACATCAGCAATAGCCGTGATTCTTCCAAATATATGAGTTTGAGTTTTGAGTTTTTGATTTGGATAACCTAGTCCATCCCATCTTTCATGATGTTCATAAGATATAATAGCAGCAGCTCCTAATATAGCTCTATTTGATGTTTTGAGCATATCATATCCAAGTTTTGCATGGGTTTTCATAATCTCAAATTCTTCAGGAGTTAATCTTCCTGGTTTATTTAGAATATGATCAGGGATACCAACTTTACCTATATCGTGCATAGGTGAAGCACTATATAAAAGTTCAACTTGTTCATCGTCAAGTCCATATTTTTGTGCCAACAGTTTTGAATACTCTGCAACTCTTTTTACATGATGTCCTGTTTCTTTACTTCTTGTTTCCCCAATAGCACCCATAGTTGCTACAACATCTTTTTGTGTAGAAATTATTTCATCGGTTAATTCTCTGAGTTCTTTTGTTTGTTTGTCAACCTCTTTTTGTAGGTTTTTCTTGAATTCTCTTTCATTTTTGATTAAGCTTTCTGCTTCATGGATATTGTCATTGATATGTTGTGCTATCTCCCCTAATTCATCATTGTATAATACTTTTATATCATCAACTTTATTTGTTTTTAGAGATAAGAAATTAAAGAAATCCTCAATACCATTATCGAGATTGTAAAGAGATTTTATAATAGTTTGTTTTAATACAGAACCAAAGAAAATAAATAATATCAATGATGCAAATCCTAAGTATATTAACATCATTAATGTTTTGTCGATATTATGTTCAAGATTATTCATTCTGTTTGTAAATGTTTTATCTGCCAAAATAACAAAAATTTCTAGCTCTTCAAACATTTTTTGAGATACAGCATCAATCCCTTCAACAACATCTACAATATCATCTTTGTTTTTATAATATCGTAGTGTTTTTATCATATTATAATATGAATTATATCGTATATAAAGTTTTTGTAGTATATGCAAAGTATTTCGTTTGTTTTTTGCAGCATTGTGTTTAATAAGATATTCCAAAGTATTAAAGTATTTTAAAATTTGTTGATTATCTTCATCCAAATCATTTAAAGTATCTGCAATATTTTCATTTAGTATAGATGAAGTTAAGACAGTTTGGTGCATTTTTGATATAGATACAGTCAATTCATAAGATATGTTTTTGAATCTCAACTCTTTTTGTTGCATATTATCAAAGTTGTCTTTTAAATATGTTGTAAAAAAGAATAAACTAAGCAATATAAAAAATATAATAGAAATAGCACTAAGTGATATGATATTGATCTTAGTTTGGATTTTATAGTTTGTTAAAAATTTCATAACTTCTATTATACATTAAGAAAACTTAAATTTAGCTCTAACCAAAACCCCTAAAAATCGTGATTTTAGTAACTTTTATGTAACTTTTTATTAAAATTTTTTGATATAATCATATCCTGACATAAAACGAAATGCCAAAAGATTTTCCAATATTGCAAAAATTACAATAAAATTTATAAAACTGCTGCCACCATATGAAAATAAAGGTAATGGCAAACCAACTACAGGAGCAAAACCTATAACCATAAGTATATTAATAGACATATCCAAAAATACGAGCAATCCTACACCACTTGCAAATACACTTATAAGAAAATCATCTTTAAAATGGATATTTAGTAATAATAAATATCCAATAAGAAACATATATAAAAATATTAATCCAACAGCACCTAAAAAACCATATCGTTCTACAAAATATGCAAAAATAAAATCACTTGTAGCTATTGGAAGAAATTTTAGTTGGGCTTGTGTTGCTTCATCTTTGGGCTTACCTGTAAGTCCACCTGAACCTATAGCTATGATTGATTGTCTAACATGGTAGCTAGGCTCTTTGGATATAAAATCTTCTATCCGTTTTTTTTGATAATCATGTATAAGATATGTATAAATAAAAGGGGAAGATATAGCAATAATCAGTAAAATACCGATTATAATTCTGATATTTATCCCAACAATAAATAAAATCCCATACCCCACAAGTAATAAAACCAATGCAGTTCCTAAATCTGGTTCTTTGGCAATCAATACAAAAGGCAATAAAATATAAAATGAAAAATATGCAAATTCATTTAGGTTGTATCCTAAAGCTGAAGGTTGTTTTTTGTTAATTAGATATGCTAACATCAATATAAATATAGGTTTAAATAGTTCAGATGGTTGTATAGTAATATGTAAAAATGGAATTCCAAGCCATCTTGTTGCACCTAGTTTTGTGGTACCTACTACTAAAACAGCCAATAATAAAACAATCCCAATCCAATACAAAAAAGGGATAAATCTGCTAAAATTACGAATTGGTAAAAAAAATACAATAACAAATGCAATTGATGCAAGAGTATAGTGAATTAGTTGTTTATGTGCCAACATCAAACTTATTTCACCTATTAAATTATGTGATAAATATATTAATGGTAATATAAATAATATGATTTCAAAGTTAAAATGGGATAAAATTCGTTTATCAAAAAAATACATAATGAAAGATTACCAAAAAATGGATAAAGAGTTTATTGCAACAGATGAAATTAGATTGGATAAATTTTTGGTTACACAGTTAAATCAATCAAGAAATCAGATTGAACAACTAATCAAAAAAGGTTTTGTAACAGTTCAAAACAAACAAAAATGTAAAACAAGTACAAAGCTTTATATTGGGCAAAAAATATTTGTACAATTACCAAAAGTGGAAAAAACACAACCTCAAGAGGTGGATTTTGATGTAGAGATTATATATGAAGATAATGATATATTGGTTATTAATAAACCTTCAGGAGTGATTGTTCATGATGCTCCTAGCGTACATGAAGCTACACTTGTGGATTGGTTAAAACAAAAAAATATATCACTTTCAACAATAAGTGGAGAAGAACGGCATGGTATAGTACATAGACTTGATAAAGGTACAAGTGGTGTTATGGTTGTAGCAAAAAATAATAATGCACATCAAAAACTTTCATCACAACTTGAAGATAAAACTATGGGGCGATATTATATAGCTGTGATTGATTTGCCATTAAAAGATGATATGATAGTGGAACTTCCTATTGGAAGAAATCCGAATAATAGATTGAAAATGGGGATTGTCCCACATGGAAAATATGCAAAAACTGCATTTAAAAAAATGGTATCAAATAAACATACAGAACAAAATTCAAATAAATATGAATTGATTGTGGCAAAACTTTTTACAGGACGAACACATCAGATTAGAGTTCATCTTGAGAGTTTAAGCAGACATATACTAGGGGATGCTTTATATGGTTTTAAGGGCAATTGTGATAGTATAAAAAGAATTTATTTACACGCATATTGTTTGTATCTGAACCATCCAAGTAGTAATAAGCCTATGGAGTTTGTAGCAAATATACCTGATGATATGCAAAAATTAATATCTAATAATTTTAACGAGGATTTAATAAATGAAAAAATCACTAAATCTTATATTGTCAACAGCTTTGATGATATTGATGGTTGGTTGTGCAAACACTAGATTACAACAAGTAAAAAAACCACAAGTAACAAAGCCAAAAATAGATAATTCTTTACCTCAAGTTGATGTAAGAACAATCAAATTTATCCCAGCTATTAATCAAATGGCATTAGAGTGGGCAGGTACAGATCAAGCTAATACATATGGATATTATATATATAGATCAGAATTACAAAAAGATGGTGAAAAACTTACACGGATAGCAACATTAAACAATAGATATTCTTCACATTATGTTGATCAAAAATTAACACCATCTACTGAATATTTATATTCTATATCTGTGATTGGTAAAGATGGTACAGAATCAGCACCTTCGAGATTTATTAGAGTAAAAACATTGCCGTTGTTTGGATCGGTTAGTTTAATAAGTGCAGTTAGCGATCTTCCTAGAGAGGTTAAATTATTGTGGCGACCACATACAAATTTGGCAGTAAGTGGATATATTATTGAACGAAAAAGTGAAAAAAGACCAAAATGGAAAAAAATTGCAACTGTAAAAGGTAGATTAACTCCTGAATATATCGATACAGGATTAAAAGATAATACAACATACGGATATAGAATCAAAGCAATGACTTATGATCATATTATTTCTTATCCAAGCAAAGGGGTAAAAGGTAAAACAAAACCATTACCACAACAACCAAATATGGTAAAAGCAACTACAAATCTTCCTAAAAAGATTTTATTGACATGGGAAGCACCATCTCAAGAGGATATAGTAGGGTACAATATATATTCTAGTGGTAGTAAAAATGGTTATTTTTCAAAAACAGGAAAAGCAAGACAAGAAGATAATGTATTTGAGGATTCTATTACAAAAGATGGTGAAAAACGATATTATAAAATAACATCATTGGATAAAGATGGATTAGAAACAAATCCAAAAGATGTAGAAGCAGTGATGGGACAGAGCTTGATTAAACCTGCATCTCCTAAAATAAAATTAGCACTTATAAAAGATGAAGAGGTTATTTTAAATTGGGAAGCAGGAGATAACAGAGCTGTATCATATAATATTTATAAAACTGCAAAAGAGGGATTTTTTAAATCAACTTTAAAAGTTTTTAGAGATATAAAAGAGCTTAGATTTGTTGATAATGATATTGCAAAGGGTATCCAATATATATATGAAATAGAAGCTGTAGATAAAAATGGATTACTTTCTGAAAAAATAAAAGCTGCCTCATTGAAAATGGAATCGGTTTCTACAAAATAAAGGATAATAGTGCCACATATTTTAGTTACCAAACACAATCAAATTGATACTCCATCTAAAAATATAGATGGGGTGGTATTTAATTATATAGCAAAATCTGATTATGAAAATAAAATATCTGTTAGTTGTGATGGTAAAGAGTTCTTTTTAACACAAATTCCAAAAAATGAAAATTGTTTGATAAAAGTAGATTCTACTACAAGGGTTACCCCTATTGATATTGCAAAAAAAGCTTTAAAAATATACAGTAGTCTTATAGATGGGGATATTTTATTTTCAAATATTACAACCAACAAACAAAAAGTTGAACCACAAAAAGAGTACCTAAAAGATATATCATATTTTGTAAATGATTTTAAAACTGATAAAAAAATTGCAGTTGAGGTAGGATTTGGATCAGGGCGACATCTTTTGTATCAAGCTCAACAAAATCCAGATACTGTATATATAGGATTGGAAATACATACCCCCTCAATAGAGGCTATGCTTAAACAGGTCAAATTACAAAATATTACAAATATATATGCAGTGAATTATGATGCAAGATTATTTTTGGAGTTTTTAGATTCCAATAGTGTAGGGCAGATTTTTGTACATTTTCCTGTACCTTGGGATAAAAAACCACACCGTAGAGTTATGAGTAAAGAGTTTATTGAAGAATCTATGAGAGTGTTAGATGTTGGTGGAACTTTGGAGCTTAGAACAGATTCTGTGAAATATTATCAGTACAATCTTGAATTATTGGAATTTTTTAAAGAATATAAATCAACTATTGTCAAAAATCAAGATTTACAAATTAGTAGTAAATATGAAGATCGTTGGAAAAGGCAAGGTAAGGATATATGGGATATAACAATATATTCTAAAGATATTTCAAATCCTATTGTATTGGATAAAAACTTTTTCTTTGATGATTTGGTTATTGATGATTTGGAAAAATTAATTCAAAATTTACCTTCTAAACCTATTGTAAAAGAAGGTTTTTTTGTACATTTTGAGCATACTTATAAAATAAACTCTAATTATTGGTTGTTACATCTTACTATGGGAAGTTTTAATAAACCGTTATCAAAATATCTTGTTATTGAGAATAAAACTATTAAATATTTTCAAAACAATCCAATCCCAACAAGTGCTAACCATAAAGCCCATAATCTAATAAAAACTATTTTTGATGAGGTAACTCAATGATATTAGCAAATAAAATTTCTATTAGTTATGATGGGGTAAAAGATATTATACATAATGCTTCTTTTGCTAATATCAATTATGGAGATTTTGTTTTTATTACAGGATCAAGTGGAAGTGGTAAATCAACACTATTGAAATCATTTTATGGAGATATTGCAATTAAAAGTGGGGCATTGTTTGTTAATAAACATAAACTTTACAATATCACAAATAGCAAATTAAGAAGTTTAAGAAAAAGTATAGGGATTATTTTTCAAGATTATAAACTAATCCAAGAATATAGTGTTGAACAAAATATTATGCTCCCTTTGAAACTCAATGGTTACAGTGATAAATTATCATTAAATCAAGCACGGAAATTATTAAAACATGTAAAAATTTATAATAAAGGGGAATGTTACCCTGCTGAACTAAGTGGAGGAGAACAACAAAGAGTAGCTGTTGCTAGAGCATTAGCTCATAACCCAAAATTGATTTTGGCAGATGAACCTACAGGAAATCTTGATGATAGATCAGCTGATATTATATGGAGTTTGTTAAAAAAAGCAAACGAACAATTAGGTATTACAATTGTTGTAGTAACACATAGAATACCAGATAATTTTGCATATCCTTTTAGAAAATTTACTATATCAGATGGAGAGATATATGAGTCTTAAAAAATTTTTCTCATTTTCGGTTCCATTGATTATTATGTTGTTTACTTTTACTATTTATATTACTATATCTAAAATTTTGGTTAATTATGAAAAATCTATAAATAATGATTATTCTATTGTTGTTGTTACAACTACCCCTTTAAATACAAATAAAGTTAAAGAGATAGATTCTATAGATTTGAAAAAAATTGTACATCTACAAAGGGAAAAGATTTTAAAAAATCTCAAAGATGACCTTTCTGATGGTTCTTATACTTTATTGGAAAAGAAATTGCCATATTTTTATACTATACAGTTAAATCATTTTCCAACATCATCAAAACTCAAAAAAATCAAATCTGATCTTTTGTCATTGGGTGGTATAAAAAGTGTTGATACATTTTCTAAAGATCATGATAAAATATATTCTTTGCTTATATTGACAAAAACAATTATATCTGTGTTGTTTATATTTATTGTGATTTTTACATTTTTGATTATGATTAATCAGATTAAAATATGGTTTTATGAACACAAGCAAAGATTGGATATTATTAAGTTGCATGGTGGTTCTATATATTATGGTGCAAAACCTATTATTACAGTAGCTTTGGTGTCAAGTTTATTTTCAACTGTTTTGGTTATAGGTAGTATATATTTGATTAAACAAAATTTATCAGCAATATTTACACCTGAAATTTTGGATATTATTATTAATAATTTATCAGCTTATTCTCTTGCAGAGATATTTAGTGTAGTTGTATTATCCTTTGTGTTATCTATGGTAACTGTATTTGGAATATTAGTTAAATATAGGATTAAATAACAAAAATGTTTTTTAAGATTATATATTTTTTGTTATTGTTTATTGTGTTGGGATATGGCTCAACAAAAAATATTGATAAAAAAATAGATCTTAATAAAAATATTTTAAAAAAGAAAAAACTTCAAAAGTTACAAACCAATCTAAAGATAAAGGAATTAGCTCAAGCGATACAAAAAGAAGAGGGGATATACAACGATATAGTGTATAATCTTAATAAAGTATCAAATAATATTTTTTTAAATAAAATCAAATTACAAAAAGCAAAATCCAATATAAAAAAACTTGATAAAGAAGCTCAATTATTAAAAGAAAATATTTCCCATGAAGAGATGAAATTGGTTAATTCTATAAGTGATCAATATGCTATAACACTCAGTAAAGAACTTATTGATAAAAAATCACTAAAAGGTATTATCCAAAAAGAAAAATATGAATTAATACTTGATAGTGTAAAAGAAAATATTTTAAAATCAAATATGAATTATTTGAAATTATCCAATGCAAAAGAACAAAATAATAGAAAAAAACAGAAATTAGAGGAGTTTATTGCACAACAGGAAAATGAAAAAAAACGGTATAAAAAACTTCAAATCCAACAACAAATAGCTTTGCATAATATCAAAGCTAAACATACCCAATATCAACAAGAATTAAAAGCTATCATAAACAAACAAGAAAATATTAATAAATTATTAACTACCTTAAATATTATGAAAAAGAATAAACAAAAAGAGGAACGCTTAACAAAATTAAAATTATTAAAAATAAAACAACGACAAGCTAGATTAAAAAAATTAAAACAAAAATCTAAAAAGAAAAGTGTTAAAAAAACGATAACAACACATAAAAAAGTTGTTGATTCAAAAGAGATAAAAATCAGTGCTAAAAAACAGTTTCAAGATGATATAAACCTCAAAGTTAGAAATATAGGTTCAACTGCAAAAGGGATTAAAATATCATCATACAGAGGGGCTAAAACTATTGCTCCTTTAAAAAAATATACTATAGTGAAAAAATTTGGTAAATATTATGACAGAGTATATAAAATAGAATTATTTAATGAATCTATATCTTTAAGATCAAAAATTCCTAATGCAAAAGTATATTGTGTACTTGCAGGTAAAGTTGTTTATGCCAAATATGACGCTGGGGAATTGGGAAATGTGGTTATTGTAAAGCATCGTGGTAATTTACACACTATATATTCTCAATTAAGTGATATTCCCCATTCTTTAAAACAAGGAAAATGGATTAAAAAAGGGTATGTTGTTGGTCGTGTTAAAAGAGTTTTGGTATTTCAAGCTACAAAAAACAACCGATATGTAAATCCTGAAAAATTATTTAGATAAAACTTATATTACTTTTTATATTAAATAATTTGATTCAAAAGAGATAAAATACAATCATAACAAATTAAGTTATGATTGTATAAATAAGATAAAAAATATTAGAATTTGTATCTAATAGATGCTCTTATATCTGTTGCTTTATCAACAGGATTCATACCTGCATTATGTGCATCTGATATACTCATAGGTGTTCCACCTGCTCCAAAGAAACCATTGCTTCCTGTGTAATCATAATCGATTTTTGTATATCTAAGATTTAATGTTAAAGATTTTGTAATTGGTTTTAACCAATAAGCTTCTATTGCTGTACCTCTTGCAGCAATTTTAGAACCAACAACAGTATCTTCACCATAAGTCATACTTCTCCAATATTTGCTACCTTTGTTGTATTCTATCCCTAATCTACCATCATCTGTAATAGGACATGGCATTTGAGCACCTATCCAAAAAGATGTACCTGTTTTGCTAGAAGTTGAACCTAACATTGCTTGGTTATCTGCTGGAGATGTTTTACTTTGAGAAAAACTTACAAATGCAATAGTATCATCTAAAAAGTCATTTATACCATCACCTATACCTTCAGCTTTTACAACAACAGTAGAAAGTGTAATATCTCCTACATCTTTAAATGCTGCTGGATTTCCACCCATAACTGCTTGTAAACCAGCATTATCATAACCAATTAAATGATCTGCTTGAGCCCAATTTGTATGAACCGAATATTGACCATCATCATATGGTACAAAAATAAATCCTATCATATTAGAATCTTTTGTTAAAGCACTATTTGATGAATAATCAGCTCCATTTGTAGTGTCATTAAATCTTTGGTATGCATTTGTAAGTCCTCTACCACCACAAAATTTAAACCATGCTCCAGGAAGAGGAGTAACTTGGTCTATATTCCATCTTAAGCTAACACCATCAAATTCAACATTTACTGTAGATCCAATTGCTGACTTTCTTTTATCACCTTCTCTATAGTTGATACCTAAACCACCTGTTGAAGGTCTTCGTCCAATAGATGCAGTCCAAGATATATCTTTACCCATAAATGTATCGTTTGCATATAACCAATATGCTTCTTTTACTCTTAGGTTATTATCAGTTGATGCTGTTTCATTTGTAACCCAATCAAAGTTTTCAAAACCATTGTTTTGTCCTGTAGAAGCACCATATAGTTTATTGTATGCTAAAGTTCCATAAAATGTAACTGTATCTTCAGCTTTAAATTTCATATTAAGTAATAATCTATTTGATAATAAAGAACCTTTTTTCTTAGTAGTTCCATCAGCTAGTTTATAAGTAATATTATCTAAAGTTGATCTAAAATCAACATCCCATTTGATATTATCTCCTGCATCATGTGCTTTTACTTTGTTTAATTTTTTATTAGATTTTTTAAGTTTTTTTTCTAACTTTTTAATCTTTTTTTCCATTTTACTTAATCTTGCATCAATATCAGTTGATCCAAATGAAGTAGTTGCTAGTGCAGTTACAGCAGATAGTGCAATAATTGTTTTTTTCATTTTTATCCTTTTTTGTTTTAATTTAATTTCAATAAAAAAGGGTTAAGAAAATTCTCAACCCTTTTTTAACAAGTGATAATCATAGATTTATCTGATTAACAACTTGGTACATTTCCTGAATCATTTGCAAATTCATAGAAGAAATCGTAGTAGTGTCCTAAGTATTTACTTTTTAAAGATTTACTTTTTACTTTTGGACATATTTTTTTAATCTCATCAGCAAGATTACCTTTTACACTTTCCCACTCATCTTGAGTATGTTTAGCTGCCATTTTAGCACCATTCATACCACAAGCTTTTTTAAGCTTTTTAGCATAAAGTTTTTGTCCTTTTGCTGCACTCGCACTTGCTACTGTTGTAGCTAAACTTAACGCAACTGCACTTGTAAGTGCTAATTTTAATAATCTATTCATCATAATTCCTTTTTCTCTTTATTTTAATAATTATATCATATAAATATAAATATTTTATTAATTTGTAATCATATGTTATTTCAAAAAGGTAGTAAAAACTACCTTTTAATAATGATTAATGATCTGAATCCAAATTAAATGCTCTTGTTCCTATATAGTATAAGAATATACAAAGACCAAGTCCACCAAGAGAAATCATAATTTCTGTTGAGCTTGGAAAATATTCTACCCATTCTGGACTTACTTGATACATTTGTGTTTGCAACATTTGAAGTGGTTTAAGTTGAGTATCATGAACTAAATCATATCTCATAAAGAAAATACCAATCATACCAATAATTGATGCAAAGAACATTAATACAGGAGATTTACCAAAATCTTTTAAGATCACAAGTAACGGTATAACCATACCAAATCCAACTTCTATCCAAAATGGAGTAGTAGTAAGTATATGATGTACAACTTCAGCTCTGTTTGGCATACCACCATAAGCACCTGTTAACATTTTCCATGTTTCAAAGAAAATTAAGATTGCTATTAAAAGACCTTGAATTTTTGCTAAACCTTCTAGTAAATCTTTTGTTTTTTGGTCGAAGTTAAGTTTATATCTAAATCCCATAATGATAAAAGATAAATAAATCCCTGTAATAAATGCTGTTAAAATGAAATATGTTGGATAAAACACACCATTTGAAATAGTTCTAGCATTTAAGAAACCAAATACACCACCAAGGTTTGAGTGAGCTGCAAGTCCAACTAAAAGACCTGTAAGACCAAAAATCTTAGCTTTTTTCATATCGTTATTTAATAAGAAATAAAATTCAATAATCATAAATGTCAAATATAATCCATATAAAGTACCCATCCACCAAATTGCAGATGTTAATCCTGGAGATAATACATTGTAAATCATCATAGTAACAGGATGTCCAATTTCAAAAGCAATTACAGCAAATCCAGCCATAATAGTTACAATAGATCCAAAAATTGCTCTTTTTGAAATCATTTCAAATCTTTTGAAACCAAATACATCTCCTAGAGATCCTACTATACAAAATCCTGTTGAACTTACAACAAAGAAAATATATACTGCAATTAGTAATCCCCATGGATGTTGTCTAGTTACACCGTAAGCATGATGTCCATGAATTAAATAAGTTGTAACACCCATTACAAACATACCTAACATAGCAAGAGTTGCAAGTGCTAATAGTATATTTATAAAACTTTTTTCAAATCCTAAAATTGATCCTAAAGAGAAATCCTCTTTTAATGGAATATTTAATGGTCCAATTTTCATATTATTCTCCTTAATCTAAATAAAATAATTTAGGATTAGTACCAAGATGCGATTTTAAACTAAAATGATTTCTAGTTCTAAGTACTTCACTAATTTCACTATTTGGATCATCAAGATCACCAAAAATTCTTACTTTTGTAGGACAAGTATTTTGACAAGCAGTTGTAGTTTCACCACGAGCTAATCTTGTATCACTACAGAAAGTACATTTATCTACTGTCATAGTTCTATCATCTACATATCTTGCATCATAAGGACATGCATTCATACAATAAGAACATAAAATACACTTATCACTATTTACTCTTACTACATGATTCTCATCATAATATGTAGCATGAGTAGGACAAACTTCTTGACAAGGAGCATCGTCACAGTGTTGACATTGACTTGGCATAAAAGTACTTGATACTATATCAAGATTTGGCCATTGACCACCTACTTCTTCAACTCCAACCCAAATTCTGTGTTTATCAGCACCTAGAAGTACACCATTTTCTTCTTTACAAGCTACTTCACAAGCTTTACAATTGATACAATTTTTGTAATCAAGTGCCATTCCATATCTAGCCATAAATTACACCTTTCTTATTTCAACATTAGTTTCATGCATTACTGCTGCACCATAAACCGGTTCTATTTTGTCTTCTATTAGAAGAGCATCATTAGCACCATTTCCATAAGCTTCTTCCATACCTTCACTACTTCCACCAAATCCATGTAACATAAAGATTTGATTTGGAGCAATTTTTTCAGTTGGGTATGCTTTGATTTTAATAGCACCTATACTACTTTTAACTTCTACAAGATCACCAAATGCAATACCTTTTTTATCTGCTACTCTTCTATTGATCCAAATATAGTTTGTAGGGATTAAATCTCTTAACATAGCATTATTTGTAGTTCCACTTTGAGTAAATTGTGCATGTCTTCCTGTAACTAATCTAAATTGACCTTCAGGAACACTAAAATTCCACTCATCATGCCATGTTGGCATAGGGTCAATACCTTTTTTAGCCAAGTTTTTGAAGTTAAATACAACTTTTAAAGCATCTTTTTTAGTTGTATAATTTTTTTTGTTTTCTGGATAATATTGGTATTCATTAACATCTAATTGTTGATGATATTTTTCCATATTTGGATAGAATACACCTTTTTCATCTAATGTTTCCCAAGCTTTTTCACCAAAAGTTTTTTCTATAACTTCTTTATTTGCTTCGTAAACAGGCATTTCCCAAGCATCAGCAAGATTAAATCCATTTTCTTCATAATATTCTTCAATCTCTTTTTCACTCATACCTTCAATTTCATCTTGAACATCTTCATCATATTTTTTAGTGATTTCCCATAAAGGTTTGCTTAATTTTTCAGCTAACTCTTTATAGATTGTTTCAGGTTCTTTTGTTTCAAATAATGGTTTTACTGCTTGTTTTCTCATAACAATTGCAGGTTCTAATCCACCATAAGAAGCAACAGGAGAAGTTCTTTCAAGATATGAAGCTTCTGGTAAAATAACATCTGCAAACATAGTTGTATCACTTGGAAGAATATCTATCATTACATTAAGATCCATTTTTCTTAAAAATTCTTCAGTTTTTTTAGTATTTGGAACACCACTCATAGGGTTATGTTTTCTCATCATCATAACTCTTACAGGATATGG
>Ga0256828_1000377_pt1 | contig 30388 bp, 28 predicted proteins | sample CV88metaG_FD_185993 | JGI IMG/M metagenome (GOLD analysis project Ga0256828, IMG submission 185993) | Hydrothermal vent microbial communities from East Pacific Rise, Pacific Ocean - CV88 | ecosystem: Environmental > Aquatic > Marine > Hydrothermal vents | place: Pacific Ocean: East Pacific Rise...
TACAGTGGCAAAAAACCAGTTAATATGAGCAAGTATCTTCATTTTTCACCCATCCAATTTTATCGTTATGCAGTTTTACTTTTATGAATTTAGTAACACTTCCCTCTTTTTGCATTGTTTGTTGTACTGATGTTGTTTCAAATATGGTTCCATTTGCAACAGGTAAAAGATGTATGTCTGAGTTTGCCTTTACACAAACATCTTTTTGTGGAATAGATAAATACCCTATGTAAGCAAGAGGAAAAAGGATAAGAATAAGATAAATATACTTTTTTCTCCACAATATAAAGAAAAAACCAACAAGTGCAACAACTGCTGCTATGTTGATTTTAAGTTGCTCTTTTGATTGATCTTTTGGTTTAAGATCACTTTGTGCAACTACACTATCGTCATCTACTACAATAGGAATATTTATTTTTACATATCTGTTTTTTGGAAGATTAAAATAGGTAAAAGAGAAATTCTCAAGTTCTTTTGGTATCACTACATAGTAAGTGATTTTTGAATCAAAATAAGATTTATTGACAGATTCTATACCTTGTTTATAAACATTTTTGAATTTTAGTTTATCTATATTTGAGTTTGTTGCAGTAGCTACAAAAACTACAATATTGTGATGCTTGTCATAACTTGTTGTTTTAAACTCTTGTAGTTCAAAAGAGTTTGCAATGATATTAGAAAAATCTTTTTTAGGGTTAAGGGTAATAACATTAAGCTTCTCCCCTTTAAGAATTGTACTGGGGTAAGATATATCACTTTGTGAGACAACAAGAGAAGCCTCAATATCTGGTAATTTTGCAGATGATTGGGTTGCTAAAAGATAAAAAGTTTCAAAGTAATACTTACCTTTTATCTCTCTATATGGAACATTATTGAGAACTTTTACACCTTGGTAGTTTGTAAAAGCATATTGAATATCTTCAAAATCTCTTATGGTTGAAATTGTTTTAAGTGTTATAGGGAAAATTTCCCCTTTTACTACTCTCTGAGGTATCTTATCATAGTTAAGATAAATCACCTTATTTGCAAAAAGGGATGTTATGAAGAGGAGAGTGAGTAAAAGTAGTTTTAGCACGACTTCATAAATCCTTGAAGCATAGCTTTTCCATCGTCACTACCAAGAATTACTTCCATAGCACGTTCAGGATGTGGCATAAGACCAAAAACATTTTTTTCTTTATTACAAACACCAGCAATAGAAGCAACAGAACCATTTGGGTTTTGAGCATTTCCTTCTGCATCTGTATATGTTAAAAGAATTTGATTGTTGGCTTTGAGTTGTTCTAAACCAGCATCATTTATATAGTAGTTTCCATCATGGTGAGCAATAGGAATATTGACTACATCACCATTATGTAACTCTTCTAAAAAGATATTGTCGTTATTTTCCACTTTTAGGTGGTGGTGTTTAGAGATAAAATGAAGTCCATCATTGCGTTTTAATGCACCAGGAAGAAGACCAGATTCTGTAAGAACTTGAAAACCATTACAGATTCCTAAAACCTTTCCACCTTTTTGTGCATACTCTTGAACAGCTTTCATAACAGGGCTAAATTTTGCAATTGCACCTGAACGAAGATAATCTCCATAAGAGAAACCACCCGCTACAACAAGTAGATTTGTATCAGAAGGGATAGTTTCTGATTTGTGCCAGATTATCTCAGTAGTTGCACCAAGAGACTCAAAAGCATGCTGTGTGTCATACTCACAGTTTGTTCCTGGAAATTGAAGAATAGCTACCTTCATTATACTAGCTCGATAGAATAATCTTCAATAACAGTGTTTGCAAGAATCTCTTCACACATTTTTTCTACATCTTTCATCGCTTGTTCTTTATCTGTTGTGTTGATTTTAAGAACAATTTGTTTTCCAACACGAACATCTTCAACACCATTAAAGTGAAGAGAATCAAGTGCATGGTGCACGGCTTTACCTTGAGAGTCTAGTACTCCCGCTTTTAAAGATACATTTACAATTGCTGTTATCATTGTCTATTTTCCTAATATTATTTTATTATTTACCGAGAATTCGGTTTAAAACTTGCTCATAAGCTACAGTAAGCCCACCTAAACCTTGACGAAATCTATCTTTATCCATCTTCTCACCACTCTCTATATCCCAAAAACGACAATTATCTGGTGAAATTTCATCAATAAGAATAATGTTTCCATTACTGTCTTTTCCAAATTCTAGTTTAAAATCAACGAGATTAAGACCCTTATCTGCAAAGTAAGGCTTTAAAATATCATTTATTTGACGAGCCATGCGACGAAGTTTGTCTAGCTCATCTTGATAATCTACAAGACCTAAAATAAGAGCATGTTGGTCATTAAGTTTTGGATCGCCTAAATCATCATCTTTATAATCAAACTCTACAAGTGTAAAAGGAAGAACTTTACCATCTTCAATACCAAGGTTGCGAGAGAGTGAACCAGTTGCAATATTTCTAACAATAACTTCAATTAAAATAACATCCACTTTTTTGTGAAGCATATGATTGTCATCAAGCATCTCAACAAAGTGAGTTGGAATACCATTAGCTTCTAAAAGTTTAAAAAGTTCTGTTGAAATTTTATTGTTAAGTGCACCTTTTCCAGCTTCACTAGATTTTTTTTCACCGTTAAACGCAGTTAAATCATCTTTAAACTCTGAAATAACAAGATTTTCATCATCTGTTAAAAATAATTTTTTTGCTTTTCCTTCGTAAAGTAACTCTCTTTTTTCCATTGCGTTTTTATCCTTTTATAATTACTAAAGCTTTGATAATGTCAACAGCTTCTTTAAGTTGAATATCTTTGTTTAGCATTTCTGGTGTAATTATATCTTTTTTATCTTTTTTCTCAGCTTTGTTTTTCTCTTTTTTTCCATCAACTTTTTGAAGTTCTTCTTGAAGGTGCTTTTTAAGGTCTGCTTCTTTAATAGCAAATTCATTTTCATGAGTGGTAACTTCTCCTGGAACTACAACAATATCTGGTTTTACTCCAACAGCTTGAATAGTTCTTCCACTTGGAAGGTAGTATCTCGCAATGGTAAGCTTAATAGCTTCTTTGTCAGTAATTGGAAGCACAACTTGCACACTTCCTTTTCCAAAAGTATTTTCTCCCACTAAAACACCGCGTTTATGATCTTGAAGTGCTCCACTTACGATTTCACTAGCACTAGCACTTCCACCATTTACAAGTACAACCAAAGGTACTTTTGTAAGTGTTGCACTTGAAGTTGCAGAGTATGATTTGTCATCACTTTTATGGCGTCCTTTTTGAGATACAATAACTCCCTTATCAACAAAAATGTCTACAAGATTTACTGCTTGGTCTAAAAGTCCACCGGGGTTGTTTCGTAGGTCTAAAATAATACCTTGGGTTGCTTTTTTATGTTTTTTAATCTCTTTGCTTACATCTGCCGCTACTTTTTGATCAAAAGAGGCAACACGAATGTATAAAATATTTTTGCCTATCATTTTTGCATGAACAGATTCTATGGTAATTATGCCTCTTACTATATGAATGTCAAGAGGTTTACTCTCACCCTTGCGAACTATGGCAAGGTTAATTGGATCGCCCACTTTTCCTCGCATAAGAGAAACTGCCTCATCAATTGTCATGCCAAGTGTTGATTTGTCATCAATTTTTAAGATAATATCGCCTGACTTTAAACCAGCCTTATCTGCGGGTGTCCCATCAATAGGAGCAATAACAGTCAATGCTCCATCTTTCATACCAACGGTAATTCCAAGACCACCAAACTCTCCACTTGTTTGAACCTTAAGACGTTTATAGTCTTTTTGTGTTAAGTAGTTTGAGTGAGCATCAAGATTTTTCATCATTCCATCAAGTGCTTTATCTATTATCTCTTCCATAGTGATTTTATCGACATTGTATTGTTCAACGATGTTTAATACCTTAGTGAACTTTGCAAGTGATTGCAAACGCGACTCTTCAGCATCTTTTACAGAACTATGTGCAAAAAGAGATGAACTCAAAAAAAGAGAAAGAGCGAATGCAATAGAAGTAAATCCAAGTGTTATGTATTTTTTGTTTTTCATAGAGATCCCATTACTTTATTTTAGTGAAGATATTATACCTAGTGTTGTTTAATGATGGATAAATTACAAATAGGTAATTAAAGATTTATAAACTTTCTATATAATACAAAAAAATTTAGGATATAAAAGATGAATAGCATAAAAGAGTTTTTGACACAAGATCATAGACGTTGCGACGAAGTGTTTGCAAAGATGGAAGAAAAAGCAAATAATGATTTAGCAAGTGCAAAAGAGTTAGTGGAAGAGTTTGTAGCAGATATGGAACATCATTTTCAGATGGAAGAGAGAGTGATGTTTGAAGAGTTTGAGAAAAAAACAGGAATGACAGAGGGGCCAACTGCAATGATGCGTCATGAGCATGAGCAGATGAGAGGATTAATGGCACAACTTAAAAGTTCACTAGAAGAGTCAAACAAAGATAAATTTTTAGGGACTTCAGAAACACTTATGATACTGTTACAACAACACAATATGAAAGAGGAACAGATGCTTTATCCTATGGCTCAACAGCATTTAAGTGCACAAGCTGAACATATTATTGATATGATGCAATCAATAATAGTGGAGTAGTTTTTTTTGGATTTTAATGGCTTATCAATAGACCAAGCACCACCAATATCAGCACCATTAAGGTTTTTCTTAACAGCACCACTTTTTGCTATGGTAGCAGGGTTCTTAGTCCTTTTTACAGATCCTGAAATACTCTTAAGTCGTTTTTCTTTAGAGTCAATTGCCATTACACATGCCATAACTATTGGTTTCTTTGGATTTGTAATGCTCGGTGCACTTATGCAGATGTTACCAGTTCTAGCTGGTGTGAAAATTGCCAATATAAAAAGTGTGAGTAAATATACTCATCTCTCTTTAATCTTTGGATTAATCTCTTTATTATTAGGGTTTTATCAAGGAGAAGAGATATTTTACCTTATGGCTATGCTTGGTCTTGGTTTAGGATTCCTTACACTCATCTCTTTTATAGCACTCTCTATGCAGGAGGTAAAAAACTTTACACCTACTGTAAAAAATATGGCAATTTCTTTGGCATTTGCTTTTTGTAGTGTTTTGTTTGGTTTGTTACTTTTAGGGGAGTATATTTCAGACGACTTAAGCTCTATGCATATGTTTTTAGCAAATGTTCATAGTGTATGGGCTATTTTTGGTTTTGCAGGTATTTTGCTTATTGGTGTGGCGTTTCAAATCTTACCTATGTTTTATGTTGCTCCAAATTTTAAAGAATTTTGTCTTTCAAAAGTGGCAAAAATAATTGCGGGAGGACTTTTATTATGGTTTTTATTAAATCTATTTTTACCCTCTTATGCTTTTGTGGCAAAAATATGGATAGCACTTTTTTTCTGGGCTTTTGCAACGACAGCTTGGCTCAAACTAAACAAGCGTAAACGAAAAGTAAGCGATATAACCATTTGGTACTGGAGAGTTGCTGCTATATCTTTAACTCTAGGCTCATTTTTTTGGATTTTTGATGAGTATTTTAATTCTGAATATACAGTACTTGTTGCACTGTTTTTTGGTTTAGGCTTTTTACTCTCTATTATGATGGGTATGCTTTACAAAATCATCCCTTTTCTTGTCTGGTTTCATCTTAATGGAGCAGGGTATATGAGCATACCTACTATGAATGAGATGATAGATAAACGACTGAGTAAATTGCAGTTCTTTCTCTTTTTATTTTCATCGCTTGGCTTTGTGGTTTCTTTCTTTTTTAGCGAGTATTTATGGTTCTTCGCATTGACTTTTATTATAAGTATGGCAATCTTAGAGTATAATATCGCCACTTGTGCATTACTATATGCAAAGATTAAAAAAACAAAACCAGATTTTGATATGAGTGCATTTAAATGAAAAACATTATACTAATAGGCTTTATGGGTGTAGGTAAAGGGAGTGTCGCTCGTGAAGTGATAAAGCACTCTGATTATATGGCGATAGATACAGATGATTTAATAGAATCGATGGAAAATCGTAAGATAAAGAGTATTTTTGAGCAAGAGGGTGAAGCTTACTTCCGTAAACTTGAAAAAAGTGTAGCACAATGGCTACAAAGTAGTGTACAAAACACACTTATCTCTACTGGTGGTGGCTTTTATAAGCAAAAGAATCTTAAAAAAATAGGGACAGTTATCTTACTTGATTCCCCTTTTGATGAGATAATTAAGCGAATTAAAAAGCATCCAAATGCAGTAAAAAAACTGAAAAAACGTCCTCTTTTAGCTGATTTACAAAAAGCAAAAGAGCTTTATGATGAACGTCGTCCAGAGTATCTCAAACTTGCAGATATTGTGATAGATGTCACAAAAAAAAGTGCACAAGAGTGCTCTAAAGAACTTCTAAAAAAGGTAAAAAAACATGCGTAAATTATTATTACTAGTACTTGCTTTATGTGCAACTACACTCATGGCAAGTGAAATTCACTGGGAAAAAGATTTTAAAAGTGGTATAGCAAAGGCTACAAAAGAGAACAAACCTGTCTTATTTATATTTTCAAGACATACTTGTAAATATTGTGTAATGCTTGAAGAACAAACACTTAAAACACAAGCAGTAACAAAAGCACTTAACAAAGACTTTATCTCAATTATCTCTTATAGTGACGATAATGATTACACACCAAGAGAGTTATGGAGACCAGGAACACCTACAATTTGGTTTTTAAAACCAAATGGAGAACCTATGTACGAAATAGATAGAAATTTTCCAATTATGGGTGCAGTAAATAAAAAATATTTTTTAAAATTATTGGAAATAGTAAAACATGATTTTAATACAAAAATGAAAGAGAGTGGAAAATAGTTATGATGTTTATAGATGTAAACGACACAAATTTTAAAGAGAATTTTGAAGAATTACTTGGTCGTGGTAAGATGGATATGGCTCATGTTGGAGCTATTGTTGGTGGTATTATTGATGAGATTAAAAACGATAAAAACACAGCATTAAAACAACACATAGCTAAATTTGATAATTGGACACCAAAGAGTGATGAAGAGTTAAAAATCTCTACAGAATCTATGGCTGCTGCTTATAAAAACATAGATAAAAAACTTTTAGACTCTTTACATTTAGCTTACAATAGAATTAAAGTTTACCATGAAAAGCAAAAACCAAAATCTTGGTTTGACACAGAATCTAATGGAACAATTTTAGGGCAAAAAGTGACAGCAGTTGATTCTGCAGGGCTTTATATTCCTGGTGGAAAAGCTGCATACCCATCTTCACTTTTAATGAATGTTATCCCTGCACAAGTGGCAGGTGTAGAGAACATAGTAGTATGTACTCCAACACCAGATAATGAGCCCAATGAGCTTCTTTTAGCTGCTTGTCACCTCTGTGGTATAAGTGAAGTGTATAAAGTTGGTGGAGCGAGTGCGATTGCTGCTATGGCATATGGAACAGAGACTATCCCGAAAGTAGATGTTATTACAGGACCTGGAAATATCTTTGTGGCAACTGCTAAAAAAATGGTTTTTGGTGAAGTAAACATAGATATGATTGCTGGACCATCAGAGATAGGTATTTTAGCAGATGAAAGTGCAAATGCAAATCATTTAGCAATTGACTTACTCTCTCAAGCAGAACACGATGAGATGGCAAGTTCTATTTTAATTACTCCTTCACAAGAACTTGCTGATGCTGTCAAAGTTGAGATAGAGAACTGGTTGGTGAAACTTCCTCGTCAAGAGATAGCAAGAAAATCTATTGAGGAACGCGGTGCTATTATCATTACAAAAGATATGGATGAAGCCATTAAACTTATGAACGATATTGCACCTGAACACTTAGAGGTTGCCACAGCATCTCCCTTTGAGCTTTTACCATATATAAAACATGCTGGAGCTATTTTCTTAGGGCATAATACTCCTGAAGCAATTGGTGATTATGTTGCTGGACCAAATCATACCCTTCCAACTGGTGGAACTGCTAAATTTTACTCACCACTTGGTGTAGAAAATTTTATGAAAAAAACATCTATTATCTCTTTTAGCTCTCAAGCCATTAATGAGATTGGTGAAGAGTGTGCACTTATTGCAAATACTGAGGGATTAACAGCCCATGAACAGTCTGTAAGAGTAAGATTAAAATAATCTTACCTACAGAAAGTAAATTTATACTTAGTATTACTTCTGCAAATATAACTTTTCTAAATATACCCACAAAAAAATTTTATCAAAAAAATATCACTCTTTTATAACTTATTTAAGAATTATTAGTTACTATAAGAACAGTAAAAAAAGCTCCTAATGCCGTGCATAAGGGCTTCTTTTAATATTAATTACTCGTAGTTATAAATCTAAAATAGCCATTAAAGGCCAAAGGAGAATATATGCAATTAGGTTTCCTAGTTGATTTACACCTGTGTATGGGTTGTAAAGGATGTGAAATCGCATGTAAGGTGGAGAATGAAGTTCCACTTAGTACATGGAGACTTCGTGTTAAATATGTAGATGTGGGAACTTTCCCAGAAACTAAGAGAACTTTTACACCTCTTAGATGTAACCACTGTGAAAATGCACCTTGTGAGAGAATCTGTCCTGTATCTGCACTTCACTATATTGAAAATGGTATTGTCAATATCGACAAAGAAAGATGTATTGGTTGTGCTGGTTGTGTTATGGCTTGTCCTTATGGAGCAATTTATATTGATCCAGAAACACAAACTGCAGATAAATGTACATATTGTGCACATCGTATTGCATCATCAATGATGCCAGCATGTGTTGTAGCTTGTCCAGTTGAAGCAAATATTTTTGGTGACCTTGAAGATCCAAAATCAAATATTTCATCATATATTCAAGCACATCAAGGAAATGTTACAGTTCGTAAACCTGAGAAGGGAACGAATCCTCATCATTTCTATGTAGGTGGTGGTAATGTAAATCTTAATCCACTTGCTTCAAAAAGAGAAGAGGGGTATAACTTATTTAATAAATTAACACATCTTCCACTAGGAGGGCACCACTAATGGTACATGAAACTTTAGCAGCAACAAATGCTGTAGTAACTTTAGACGTAGCTTTACCAGATGTATTTTGGGGCTGGTATGTAACTATGAATATGTGGGCAAAAAGTATTGGTACAGGTCTAATATTTATGCTATTTTTACTTCTTAAAAAGAATGCTAGTGAGATGAATGCTCTTAGAACACCTGCAATTATCGTTTCTTTTGTGATGATGAATGTTTTCTTACTTTTCACATTGGCAGATTTACATCAACCATTTAGAATGTGGCATATCTTTTTCTATCCTCATTGGACTTCAGCTATTACTGTTGGTGCATGGATGGCTACAATATTTGTAGGTTTAGAATTTGTAATGATGGCTGCAATGATTAGAAAAGATAAATGTTTATTAACGAAAGATGCAAATGGTTTCTTTGATAAATTACTTTTCTGGGTAACACTTTTAGCAATCCCTGTTACTTTATATACTGCAGGTATTATGGCAGAAGCGACTGCTCGTGAATTATGGCAAATGCCTACCGAATCAGTGCAAATGATTTTAGCTGCAACACTTTCTGGTTCAGCAGCAATTATTCTTCTTGGCGGAAGCAAACTAAGCGATGAAACAAAACAATTTTTTGGCGCTGTTTTAGGTTTAAGCGCATTGATGGCGTTTATTATTTATATGTCAGAGTATGTATTTGGTTCTATGAAAGCAGAAGAAGTTACTGCAATCTTGGCATATGTAAAAGGTGATGGCGAATATGCAACTATGTTCTGGATAGGACAATGGGTAGCATACATCTTACCAATGTTACTAATTGCTCTTGCTCGTGTTAGCAAAAGCAATAGTCTTTTAAGTCTTGCAGCTATTTTAGCAATCGCAGGTCTGTGGGTAGTTAAACATGTTTGGCTAGTAATTCCACAATTATTACCACTTAGTTAAGGAGAGAATTTAAATGTATTTACAAAGTAGAAGAACATTTTTAAAAGGTGCTGCGTTTAGTGTTGCTGGAGTAGCTATTGCAAAGGGTGTATTTGCAACCGATGCTGTAGCGGAATCAGTAACGAACTCAAAGTTTACGAATACACCTGATTCACTCTCTTTTTATCCTGATCAATCAGAATGGGATAATTTTCAAGAGTTAGATGGTACAGACTGGAAACGTGGTGGTATAGAACGCCATGGTGTTAGAAGTGAAGATAATCCAGATGGTATCCAAGTAAATAACTATACCCTTGTTCCAACAGTTTGTTCAAACTGTGAAGCAGGGTGTGGTTTAACTGCATGGGTAAATACTAACGATTTTGCAAAAGGCAAATTAACAGTTAGAAAATATATGGGTAATCCACTTCATACTGGTTCACGTGGACGTAACTGTGCAAAAGGTTATGCTGTAACTTCTCAAATGTACGATCCAGATCGTATTCCGTTCCCAATAAAACGTGCACCAGGTTCTAAACGTGGTGAGGGTAAATGGGTTCGTGTAACTTGGGATGAAGCAATGGCTGCTATCGGTAAGAAAATGCATGATACATTAGCTGTTGGCGATGAGATGAGTAAAAAATCAATTATGTACCATGTTGGACGTCCAAATGAAAATGGTTTTGGTCCACGTGTTCCACAATCTTTAGGTATTGATGGATATAACTCTCATACAAATATCTGTTCAGCAGGTGCTCGTCAGGGAACTATTCAATGGGCAAATGATGATAGAAATTCACCAGATTGGGCAAATGCAAAATTGATTTTCTTACAATCATCCCATGCGGCAGATGCAGGTCACTACTTCCAACAATCAGCAGGTTTAATTGCTGATGCACGTAAAAAAGGTGCGAAGATGGTTGTTCTTGATCCACGTCTTTCTAACTCGGCTGGTATGGCTGATTTATGGATTCCAACATGGCCAGGAACTGAAGCTGCACTTTATCTTTACTTAGCAAACCGTATCTTAAATGAAAAAGATAAAAACGGTGATAATTTTGTAGATGATGATTTTGTTAAAAACTGGGTAAACTGGGATCGCTTAATGGCGAATAAAGAGTATCTTGAAAAAATGGTTGGATATGGTTATATTGATGCATTACCAAAAGGTGAGACATATGAAGACTTTATTGAACTTGCTAAGAAACTTTATGCACCATATACAAAAGAGTTTGTACTTAAAGAGTGTAGACTTGAAGGTATGGGCGATAAGCTAGATACTTTATGGGAATACTTTATTGATGCAGGTCAAGAAGTAGCATCTTACCTATGGCGTGCAGGAGCAATTGGTCACCGTGGTGGTTGGATGAATGTTCGTGCAGGTTTCTTACCATTAGCACTTCGTGGTGCTATGCGTGGTGACATTGGTGGTGTAGGAATGCATCACTGGCATGAAATTTCTGTTGCTGGTAAAGGTGACAAAGCTACAGTTGCGGGGGAACACCCTAAACCGACTGATGCTTGGAATGAACTTGCTTGGCCACCTGAGTATCCTATTTCTACTTATGAAATGGGGTATATGTTACCACAGTTAATTATGGATGAAGAGTGGTTAGCAAAATGGAAAGCTAAGGGTGTAAATATACCAAATAAAGTTGCTGTTTATATTCCAAGAATGCATAATCCACTTTGGATTAATCCAGATGGTTTTAGATGGATAGAAGCACTTAAACGCGAAGATAAGTTTGAGTTAACATTTAACCTTTCTCCAACATGGTCTGAAACAAACTGGTACTGTGATTATGTACTTCCAGTTGGTCTTGCAGGTGAGAGAAATGATCAACAATCAACTCCATCTAAACCAGAACAACGTATTGAGTTCCGTCAAGCGGTACTTCGTGTTGCTGCTGAAAAAGCTGGTTGGAAACCAAAAGATCCAACTCGTGCGACACTAGAAGCACATGCTAAATTTGGTCTTGGTGAAGTTTGGGAAGAGTCAGAGTTCTGGCCAAATCTTATTGTTCATCATGTTGACCCTGATGGTTCATTAGGTATTCGTAAGTACTGGGCAAGTAAAAAAGACCCATCTCGTTGTGTAACTGTACCTGAGTATTTTGATGCAGCATTAAGTCTTTTACCAAAACTCAAAGATGCAGCAACAAAAATGTACAAAGATGAAGAGTATCCAGTATATAGTTATATTAGAGATCATGGTGCATGGACTGAAAAAACTGATGTATATAAACCTCAAGAAGAAGAGCTTGAATTTGATGGTACATATTATCATGCACATGGTAAAAAGTATGACAAAAACGATGTTACTAAAGATGAGTTTGGTGCTTTATGGGTTCAAGATGGAGAGTTTAAAAAATCTATTGGTGTTGATGTAGATGGTGAACTTCATGAAGGTTTCCATACTCAAAGTAAGAAACTAGAATTTTTTGCAGAGTGGTTAGCAACTGACTGGAAATGGCCAGAGTATGCAGTTCCTTTTTATCCAAGAGATGAAAAAGAATCTGATAAAATGGTTCACCTTGTAACACAAGTACATCATAAGTTTATGAAAGCAGATAATGAGTTTGCTCTCAATACTATTTATCGTTTACCATATAACATTCATACACGTTCTGTGAACTCTAAACATCTTATGGAGATTTCACAAAATCATAATCCAGTTTGGATTTATACAGAAGATGCTAAAAAGCTTGGCATTAAACGTGGTGATGCTATTAAAGTACAAATTACAGATACATTATCTGGAATTGATAGTGGTTATTTTATTGCTATGGCAGTACCAACTGAAGCAACTCGTCCAGGTGTTTTAGCTTGTTCACACCATGCTGGTCGTTGGAAACTTAAAAACTCTGTATCTATTCCTGGTTTTGACCATGATTTAGGTGTAATGGGTCTAGGTGCTCCACTATTTGAAATGACAGATGATGGAAAAGTTGGGACTATGAAAGCCAAAGAGGGTATTCATCCTTATCATGATGTATGGCAATTTAAAGAGTACAACAAAGATTTAGATAACATTTGGTGGGATGGTTTAAGTGGTGCATGGCAAAATGCTGTAGCTCCTGTTCATCCAGATCCAATTGCAGGTAACCATGGATGGCATCAAAAAGTTGTAATCACTAAAGCATCTGCTGATGAAAAAATTGGTGATATTTATGTTAACTATGAAAACAACGATAAAGTTTATAAAGCTTGGAGAGATGACTTAACTCGTCCTCTTGATGCAAGTGATAAAATACGTCGTCCTTATCATATTAAACGTCCAGTTAAGCCTAGTCAAAAAGCTTACGAAATTAATATCAAAGACGTATAATCTTAATAATAAAGCCCACTTCAAGTGAGGCTTTATTATACTTCTGCAATAATTAAGAAAATTTCCACTAAGGTACAAAATCAATGAATGATGATTTAAGACAAGAACAAACTGCTAGAATAAATCTCTATGCATTAATATCACGATTAACAATGAATGAAGTTGATGAAGGGCTATTAAAGTCAATTGAAGAAGATGAAAATATGCTCTCTTTCTTTCCAACATACAAAAGTTGGGACAAACGTAAAGAATTTGATAGAAAAGAGTTAATAGAGCAGCATCTGAATGTTGATTTTACTAATCTTTTTTTACTTCATCTTATCCCTTATGAATCTTTCTATACACGTGAAGATCAAATGATGGAAACGGGTGGTGACAATGAAGTCCAAGCACTCTTTAATGACTTTGATTTTAGAGTTGAACTAGATAAAGCTCGTGTTATGAGTGCCGATCATATTGGTGTGGAATTTGAATTTATGTATAAGTTAGCAGAAGCTCAAATGAAAGCCTTTGAAGATGAAGATTATGAAAATGCATGTGAACTTGCCAAAATTCAACAAAACTTTTTAAAAGAACATCTTGTTGAATGGGCTCCAATGTATTTAATTAATGTAAAAAGTGAAGCACAAAGTGCTTTTTATTTCGATGTAGCTGATCTCGCAATAGAATTTATGCTTAGTGACTATGAATATCTAAATCAACTCATTACAGATGGAAAATGTAACTTCGAAGTATGAGTTTACTAACTTTAGACATCAGTAGTTGTGTTAGAACAACTAACAAATTTTCAGAGTGTAATGCATGTGTAGCAGCTTGTCCTGTTGCAACTATAACTATTAGTGAGCAGTTACCCTCTTTTATTCCAAATGATTGTGTAGGATGTGGAGGCTGTTTAAGTGCCTGTCCCAGTGATGCTTACTCTCTAGATGATTTCAATACTTTAAATTTTATATTTTCTTATTTAGAATCTTCTAAAAATGAGATATCTTGTAAAGAAGATGCAATACCTTGTTTAGCTGCATTGAGTGTTGAAGAGATACTAAGTATGTCACTTCTAAGTTCTAAAGAGATGCTTTTTGATAAGACTCATTGTAGCGAATGTGAAATTGCTAAGCTTAATTTACAAATTATTGAAGATAGAATAGAAGAGACAAACTTTTTACTAGAAGCGATGCAAGTTGAAAAATCTGTAAAGTTTGAAATTATAGAAAAAGATGAAGATGTTGTAGAAAATGAGTCGAATCGTCGAGAATTTTTATCTAAAATTTCTGTTAAAGAGGCAGTACATGCAAAGCAAAAATTTGAGAATAAAGTTGAGTCTTTAGATGAAGAGTTAAAAGAGCATTTCGCATCAGCCTTAGATATTCAAAAAATAAAGACAAAACAACTTCCAGATAGACGTAAACTGCTAAAAATGGCGATGAAAAGAGCGGGTATTCCTGATGATTTTCATATTATAGAGGCTGATAATATCTCTTTTATGTCACAAAAAGAGTTAGATGAAGAGAGTTGTACAAACTGTCAAATGTGTTATAGAATTTGTCCTACAGGAGCTTTAAGCTCTAATACACATGGAGGATTTATTAATTTTGATGCTTTTTCTTGCATAAAATGTGCTTCATGTCACGATGTCTGTGAGCCAAAATCATTAACACTAAAGCCAACATTTGCACTTAAAGAACTGTTTGAACCAAGTACAGAAACACTAGTAAAGTTTAGTGTTAAGCGCTGTGATGAGTGTGGTATGCCTTTTGTTTATAGAGGTGGAGAAGTTATGTGCAATAGATGTCGCATAGAAGAGGAAGAAGCACATGCTTTATGGGGAATAAAATGAGTGAAATAGAACAATCAGTAGAAACTATGAATGCCGATAATGTTATCTCTAAAAAGACAAAACTTTTTGGACTTATTGGTGAAAAAGCTGGAACAAATCGTCTTTTTGCAATGATTAATAGACTTATCAAAAATAGCTCTGTTGATGCAATGATTATTCCAATGAATATACGAGAAGATGACTTCTATTTTACACTAGTAAATATGAAAAAATCTCATGTAGCAGGTGCTTATATAGAGAAAGAATTTCAAGAATCTGTTCTTGACTTACTAGACTCTAAGGATGAGATTGTAGAAGTTTATAATAGATGTGATTTTGTTTTGAAAGATGGCGAAAAGCTAAAAGGTTTTTTACTAGAGAAAAATGATGTTTCTTCTCAAGAAGAGTTAAGTAAAATAATATTTGAGCAATTTATAAAGGATTAAGAGATGAATGAAAATGATTTAGGTAACTTTCGTAACGAATTTGAAGCAATGAAAGAACAAGTATTTGAGCAGTGTGTAGATGGCTCTTGTGATTTAGAGCAAGAGGATGAAGATTATCCAGATTACTTAAAAGCAATTTATGCAGAGATTATGCCTCCTGCAAAAAGTGGTGTTTACTTTTCAAGATGGGATCTTAAAAAAATGGCACTTGGTGTTGATGAATCTTTTGCAATTGATGTTCGAGAGAGAATGTTTAAAAATTTCATGCAATGGATTGCAGATCCAAATGATATGCAAAAAGTCATTGCTCTTTTTAGTGACTTGATGGATAGAAAATGTGAACTCTATAAAGAATATTCACAAAAATATCCTTCAACGAAAGAGAGTTTTGATAGAAAAATACAAAAAGTAGAAAAATCAAAAGCCTACCTAAATAAGGTTTATGTTGAGTTTTTTACTTAGAAAAATATTGTAGTATCTCTTTTTTTATTTTAGAGAAGCTTAGAGAAGATTGTTTATATGCAATCTTTTCAAGCTCTTTGATAAAATATTTACTCTCTTCTCCTCTATATTTATTTAGAAGTATTAAAATTAATTGCTGTGGCGTTTGAGCCTCTTTAATATCTTTTAATTTATCTCTCTTTTTTCCCTTTTTAAAATTCATATCTAATACTTTAGCACTTATAAAACCAAAGAGAAAAAGCATAATGTATGTAAAGTATGTTTTTATTGTTTTCATTGAAAAGAAATATGTAATTTTAGGAGCATCTTTTGTATCTAAAAGTGTTTTAGGGTCTATTTTTTTTACCTGAATTTTATATGGGGGAGTCACAAGTACATATTTTTTATGTTTACTAAAAGAGTAAGCAACAAGATGTAAGGCAGGAACTTCAAAATTGTCTGTAGAGCTTAAAGCATAAGTATAGAGCCTTTTTGATTTATAGCCATTTTTTGTTAGCTGCATATAAGAGTCTCGAATATCTTTAAAGAGTGTTACACCTGGCATTGATTGTAAAAGTGAAAGTTTTTCATTTTTATAACCTTCCCCTTTTAGGGTATAGAGAATATTTATATCTTCATAGGGGGACACTGTTTGTTTATCGCATTGTGCATGAAGTGTAAAATCTCCAAAAAGGTCTACACCTTTTGGCAGCTCTTTTACATTAACTTTAAGTGCTTTTAGTGAAATTACATGGTTGATTTTCTCAATAGCTTTGCCCCCATCGTGATCATCAACATAACTTTGTGCAAGTGCTTTATCGCTCGCTGTTTGAATAGTGAAGTTAAATTTCACTTCAATAGTTTTTGCCTTAAGTGGAAAAAGAAGATATTTAAATGAGGCTTTAGAATGGTGTTTATTGCTATCATCATTAAGAGATTTGAGTAGTTTTATCTCATAATCTTCACTTTTTTTAGCTGTAAGCAAAAAGAACATATGATCTGTTGGATCTTTTTGTGTCACTTCAAAGGTGATAACAATAGGCTCTTTAACCATCGCCTTGTATTTATTTGCAGAGAGTGTATATGTTGCGAGTTTATCTGCAAAAAGAACTGTTTGTGTAAAAAGTATAAAGAAAATGATTTTACCAAGGTTCTTTTTCATTAGAGTATCCTTTATTGATTTTTTCATAGGCTTTATAGCCAAGTTTATAGTTAGTGCTTTTATTCTTTGTTTGGCTATGTTTGAGTGCTTGGCGTTTTTTCTTTTTTTGTGAACCACTACCATGGCTACTCTCTTGTGATTGCTGATTAGATCCAGAACGGGAGGAGGAGTTATTGGAATTTTTTTCCTCTTTAGAGGTTTTCTGATGATTTTTCGCCTCTTGGTAACTTTGCTCTTTTGGCATCATTGCCGAAACATCTGTTACTTTTTTAGGATGCAACTTTTTCAATAAAGTAAGATTGTAGAGTGCATCATTATCTTTACCGAACGCTAAAGCCTGTCTATAAAATCGTTTTGAACGTTCATACTTTTTAATTCTCGCAGAACAATTTCCCATATTGTAGAGTATAGCTTGTTTGAGTTTAGGGTCTGTTGTTTGAATCTGAGTATAGTATTTTAAGGCATCTCTGTTTTCTCCAATTTGATAATAAAGAGTTGCAATATTGTAGTAGCTTTGTACAGAAGGTGTTAGTGCTTGATACTCTGTTAATGCTTTTTTATAGAGTTTGGCTTTTTGAAACTCTTTTGCTTTGTGAAGATGATAAAAATCAAGGAAAAATGCATCTGAATGGGGTGGTGAGATAAGTAAAAAAGATAGTATACCAAAGAGTGCACCAAATTTTGTTACGGCAAGAAAAAAGAGTACTACAGCAATGGAGAGTGGGATGTAATAGAGCTCTTTGTATGTTTTTACCTCTATGTTTAGCTCTGTTTTTGCATCCTCCTCTAGGTCTTTAGCGAGGGTATCTATAATATCTAGAGAGTTTAATTCATAATATTTACCCTTTGTAAGATTTGCTAACTCCTTAAAAGATGGGTTTATCTTAGAGATAACAAGAGAGGAGTGTGCATCTTTAATAAAATGATTATCTTTTTTAAGCGCTGCACCTTTTTTGGTAGCTGTTGCTACAAGGTAAGGTTTGATACTACTATATTTACTTATGGTCTGAAGTTTTTGAAGATTATGGCCATCCCCTCCATCACTAAAAACAATAAGCTTTTTAACCTGCATAGGCAGTTTTGCAACTGTTGTGAAAAGATTACTAAGATTAGTGCTTTTAGTGAGAATATATTCAGGATTAATTGCATTGAGTGCAAGCATGCTTAATGCAGTATCGGTTGTTGGAGGTGATATAAGTAGTGCATTGGATGTAAATACGAAGAGTGTGAATCTATCTTTTGGGCGCATCTTTAAGAGTTTTTGTATAGCTTTTTTGGCAGCAATATAGCGAGTTGGTTTAATATCGTCTGCTTGCATAGAGTAAGAGGCATCAAGTGCAATAATATAGTCTTGAGAAGAAAATTTTTGTTTTTGTAAAGTATTTTGCAATGCTGGTCTTGCTATAGCAAAGATCATAAATATAAGGCTAAAAAAAAGGAGTTTTATACTTCTTGAGTCAGAGTTTTGAATTTGCTGTCTATATATAAGATAGAGTGGAATCAATGCTAAAATTACCCAAAGATTTAAAAATAACATTAAAACTCTCTTTTTTTCATCAGAAGATAGATAAGTAGAAACATTGCTACACTAAGAGGATAGAAAAATAACATCTGCTTGTTAAGATAATTTTGAGATCGTATGGAGCTTGTTTCTAAAGTATTAAGTGTTTTGTAAACACTCTTTAGTACCTCTTCATCTTGTGCTTCAAACATTTTTGCTTGAGTGTCTTGTGCAATTTTTTCTAAGAGTTTACTATCGTATTCATTTTTCTTTCCAATACCAATAGTATATATTTTTATATTTCGTTTTTTTGCCGCTGCAACTGCATCTCTTATTGATCTCTCTCCACTATTTTGATGCCCATCTGTCACTAAGATAATCATCTTGCTTTTTGCTTTGCCCTTATCAAGAAGTGCAATAGCTTCTGTAATACCATCACCTATGGCAGTATTTTCTCCAGCAATACCAACTTCTAAAAAATTAAGTAAAAAGGAGACTGATTTCATATCGTAGGTTAAAGGAACACTTGCATATGCAAAAGAGCCAAAGACAACCACACCTACATTGTCGTCATAGCGATGTGTAATAAATATTTCTATAAGTTTTTGAAGTACTTCAAATTTACTTTTACTCCTTTGCTCTTTTGAATAACCACTCTCTCCCATACTACCACTCGTGTCAAGCACAAAGACAAGATCTCGCCCTTTTCTATGGTTAGAGAGCTTTGAATCATAACTTATTGGCGAGGCAAGAGCTGTCACAAGAAGTGTAAATATAAGAGAATACAGGAGTTTTTCTTTATTGATAAAATTAGTGGATTTTGTAAAAAAACCTAAATGGGGAAAAATTAAAGTTTTAATAATATGGGGACATTTATAGATACACACAATAAGTATAAGCAAGAGAAACAGATAAGGATGTTCAAACTCAAAATAATGCAATATATCCAACTTTTTAGTATAATTATACAAAAAGGTTCGTTAAATTGAGATATATTATTCTTATACTACTGTCATTAAATATTTTGTATGCTGATGCCTCCTATAACCGTGGGGAAACTTTGTTTTTTGCTAAAGCATGTACAAGTTGTCATGGTGCAGCTGCTGAGGGAAGTACAACATACCCAAGGCTTGCAAATAAAAAAGAATCATACCTTTTAAAAAAGCTACATTACTTTAAAAGAGGGGAAGTTTTGAGTGTTTCACAACAGATGATGGCTCAATTTATTCATAAATTAAGTGAACAAGATATGAAAGATTTAGCACACTTCCTCTCTACACATAAAAAAGTGGAGATAGATGACGTTTCAGATGATATTTTAGGTGGATATGGCTCATAGCCTTTTACAAAGATGCCCACCACATTCTTAAAAAAAGTCCTAAAGTGCTTGTGTATCCCACCTCGCTAAAAATTAACTCTTTCTTACTAGAATAGATGAAAGTTGTAGGATATGCAGCTATATGAAATTTTTGTGCATAAAGGGAGTCTTTGTCATTAATGACTCTAAAGTTTAAGTTATGTTCTTTCATATAATTTTTAATATCTTGGTCTGAACCAGAATTAACAGCAATAGTAAGAATATTGTAATGTTGAGAGAGGTACTCAATATTTTGAGCTTCAAGTTTGCATGTTGGACACCAAGTAGCCCAAAAATGGATAAGTATTGGTTTTGTATTATCAATCATGTAAGTTGAGTTATTTATAAGATGAGCTTGAGTGAGCTTTAATGTTTCTTTGTTTAAGTCACCACTCTTATAAAAACTAAGGATATTTGCAAAAAGTGTTATAAAAACAATAAAATAAAGTGTTTCTTTTGCATAATGTTTGAGTTTTTTTTTCATAGAATTTTCTTTCTTTTTTATAATTATAGTCAGATTTACAACATATATGATAATATTGCAAAGAATATAGACTCAAGGAAAACCAAATGATAAGAATAATTTTAGCAGGTGTAATACTGATGTTACTTTCTGCATGTACTCAAACTTTAAAACCTAAACCTACAACTAAACATGTAGCTAAACCTAAGGTTATGAAACATCATGCGATGAAGATGAATACAAAGATGTTTCAAACAGTTGATGCAAAAGATGCTCATTTAGTGCAAAAAGGTGAACATAAAAATTCTTGTATTGTTTGTGGAATGAATTTAGTTAAATTTTATAAAACAAGTCACACCGCTGTTGATGAGGGTGTAGAAAAACAATATTGTTCTATTCACTGTTTAGCAAGTGACCTTGCTAAAGGTAAAGAGTTACAAAACCCAATGGTTGTTGATACAAAAACATTAAAATTTATACCTGTATTAGAAGCATATTATGTTGTTGGAAGTGATGTAAAAGGTACTATGAGCAGAGTAAGTAAATATGCTTTTAGCTCACTTTCAGATGCAAAAAAATTTCAAGCCAAACATGGTGGAGAGATCATGGATTTTAGAGCTGCTTTAGACAAGGCGAAAGAAGACTTTAAACACTAAATGAATGAAAAAACACATACTATTCTAATTGTTGATGATGTAGAAGATAATCAAAGAATTGTCACAACTATTTTGGAAAAAGAGGGTTATAAAACCAAAATTGCTGGTGATGGCTTAACAGCACTTAGGCTTGTCAAAGAGATTGATTTCGACCTTATTCTTTTAGATATTATGATGCCAATTATGGATGGTATTCAGACATGTAGGTATCTCAAAGTGGAACCTAAAAGTGCTGCGACACCTGTTATTTTTCTTACTGCAAATACAGAAAGAGAGTTGCTTATTCGTGCATATAGTGTTGGTGGATCTGATTATATACGTAAACCTTTTTTTAAAGAGGAGTTACTAGCTCGTGTAGATGCAAGAATTAAGCTTAGAGAGTATGAAAAAGAGTTAGAGGAAAAAGTTGAGCAAAGAACACAAGAGATTGCTAAAACGCAAGTAGAACTTCTTCATACACTTGGTGGTATTGCTGAGGGGCACTCTGTGGAAACTTACAATCATGTAAAAAGAGTCTCTTTATTTACTTATAAATTAGCTAAACTATATGGAATGGAAGATGAAGAAGCAATCCTTCTTAAAAATGCTTCCTCTTTACATGACATTGGTAAGTTAGGTATTGTTGACAATATTTTACATAAAAAAGGGGTACTTACTAATTCTGAGTATAAGATGATGAAAACACATACAAATATTGGTGTTGAGATGTTAGAAGGGTCTAATTTACCAGTTTTTAAAGTAGCAAAAATTGTAGCAGAACAACATCATGAAAAATATGATGGCACAGGATACCCTAGAAGATTACAATCTGCTAATATTCATATCTATGCAAGAATTGTTGCTATTGCAGATGTTTTTGATGCTCTTTGCTTTCAACGTGCTTATAAAAAATGTTGGAGTTTAGATGAGGTACTTTCTTATATGAAAGATATGAGAGGCAAACATTTTGATCCTAAACTGATAGATATATTTTTTGAAAATATTGATGAGTTTATTAAAATACATAAATTTTATACAAAAGACAAAGAAGAAGCTACACATATAAAGCTAGAAAATAAAAGAGGGAAAATTCTGGAGTGGCTCTTAAAAGATATTTTTTAAGAGCCTATTTGGAAGGGGTGGAGATAGAGTCTTACTCTATCTCAGCATCGATAACATCATCGTCATCTTTTTTCTTCGCTTGGTTTGCTTCACCAGCTTCACCACCTTGCTCTTTTTTATACATCTCTTCTGCCATTTTATGAGCAGCTTCTGTAAGAGCTTTTACTTTCTCTTCGATTTGCTCTTTTGTTGCATTTTCATCTTTAAGAGTATCTTTAAGATCTGTTGCAGCAGCTTCTATTTTAGCTTTCTCTTCAGCATCTAATTTATCACCCATCTCTTCAACAGATTTTTCTGTTTGAGCAATAAGTGCATCAGCTTGGTTACGTAAGTCTACCATCGCTTTTCTTGCTTCATCTTCAGCTTTATGAGATTCTGCATCTTGAACCATTTTTTCAATCTCTTCTTCACTTAATCCTGAAGAACCAGAGATTGTGATTGATTGAGATTTACCTGTACCTTTGTCAGTTGAACTAACAGTTAAAATACCATTTGCATCGATGTCAAATGTAACTTCAATTTGAGGCACACCACGAGGAGCTGCTGGAATATCACCAAGCTCAAATAAACCTAAAGATTTGTTATCTTTAGCGAATTCTCTCTCACCTTGAACAACTGAAATACTTACAGCTGGTTGGTTGTCTTCTGCAGTTGAGAAGATTTGAGATTTTTTAACAGGAATTGTAGTTCCTTTTTCGATGATTTTAGTTGCAACACCACCTAAGGTTTCAATACCAAGACTTAAAGGTGTAACATCTAAAAGAAGTACATCTTTTACATCTCCACGTAAAACACCACCTTGAATAGCAGCACCTGCAGCAACAACTTCATCAGGGTTTACACCTTTGTTAAGATCTTTACCACCAAAGAATTTACTTACTGCTTCTTGAGCTGCTGGAACACGAGTAGAACCACCAACCATAATGATCTCTTTAATCTCGTTGTTGTCTAAATCTGCTTCTTTCATTGCAGTTTTAATGTGAGTGATTGTCTCATCAATAAGACCAGAAATCATACCCTCAAATTTTGCACGAGTAAGTTTTACAACTAAATGTTGTGGTCCCGCTTCTGTCATAGTAATGAACGGAAGGTTGATTTCAGTCTCAGTTGCAGAACTTAACTCTTTTTTTGCATTTTCAGCTGCATCTTTAAGACGTTGTAGTGCCATCTTGTCATTTTTAAGTTCAATACCATGAGTATTTTTGAACTCATCATTTAAGTAATCAACGATTTTGTTATCAAAATCATCACCACCTAAAAATGCATTACCATCAGTTGAAAGAACCTCAAAAGTACCATCAGAGATCTCTAATGTAGTAACATCAAATGTACCACCACCAAGGTCATAAACAAGTACATTTTCTTCTTGTTTGCTATCTAGTCCATAAGCTAGTGCAGAAGCAGTTGGCTCATTGATGATACGAAGAACATTAAGACCAGCAATTGTACCTGCATCTTTAGTAGCTTTACGTTGGCTATCATTGAAGTAAGCTGGAACTGTAATAACAGCATCAGTTACAGTTGAACCAAGGTATGCTTCAGCATCTTCTTTTAGTTTTGTAAGAATTTTCGCTGAAATTTCTTGTGGAGTGTATACTTTACCAGCTACATCAACACAAGCAGCACCATCTTTATCTACGATGTTATATGTTACTTTATCGTGAGCAGCTTTTGCATTCTCCTCATTCATCATTAGACCCATAATTCTCTTAATAGAAGAGATTGTTTTTTCAGGGTTTGTAATTGCTTGACGTTTTGCTGGATCACCAACTAAAACCTCACCTTTATCTGTAAATGCTACAACTGAAGGAGTTGTATTTTTACCCTCTGCATTTGGGATGATTTTCGCTTCACCACCCTCATAAACTGCTACACATGAATTTGTTGTTCCTAAATCTATACCTATTACTTTGCTCATTTTTCATTCCTTTAATTTTTTCAAAAATTTAAGGGAACCTTTTCATTCCCTTTTGTCACAATGTCGGAAGTAATTCCGCCATTTACGCTAACGCTAGGTTTCCTTCGGCAGGAAGCCCGCGACACCTTGTGTCTTAATTTTATAAATGTTTATTTTTTGTTACAGCGAAATTATACGCTGTTTTGCAAATTAGTTTTGCCACCTAAGTGGCACAAGTTCCATTTATCGTACTAATACTAATTTGCTACAATAACCATCGCTTCACGGAGTGGGCGATTTTTATACTTGTAACCTGTTTGAAAAGTTTGAACGATTTGACCGCTCTCAACTTCATCGTGATCTACGCTTTGAACTGCATTGTGAATATTTGGATCAAATGGTTCATCGTGAGATACCATTGTTACACCATGCTTTTCAAGTGCTGTAAGGAACTGCTTATGTGTAAGCTCAATTCCCTCTTTTAGTTTATCAAACAGTTCTGCCTTATCTGCATCGCCATTTGCTGAGTTAAGTGCACCTTGGAGTGAATCCATAACAGGTACCATATCTTTTGCAAATTTTTCATTTGCATACTCAACAGCTGTATATTTCTCACGCTCTAGTCTTTTTTTGATATTATCAAAATCTGCATGAACACGAGCATACTTATCTTTGAGTGCATTAAGTTCAGCTTCTAAAAGCTCAAACTCATTCTCAACTGCTTCTGCTTCAGCCTCTGCTTCATCAGAATTAAGTTCTTCGTTTTCAGTTATTTGCTCTTCATTTTGAAGAGTTTCATCTTTCATTTCTTCTCTAGACATAATAGTTAAATGACTCCTTTTTTAAAAAGATAGAGGTATTATACATATTGAGTGTAACAATGTCAAGTATATATTTAGTCTATTTTATTAATTAACTTGATAGCAATAGACTAAAGTATGTAATTTTGTCCCTGATTTAGGATAATTAAGAGGATTTGAAAAGAAAAATAGAGAATAAAAAAGCTGGATAATTTGTTATAATCTAGCAAAATGCTAGATTATTAAGAAAAGTTAGGGGATGAAATGGAGAACTTATGAAGCAGTTTGGAGAGACTCTTCTGATATCTCTTCCTCATCAACATTTTGAAAGTTCTTAATATAGCGTTTACGTTTAGCCTCTTTCATTCTTGAATTATCTGCAATAATAAAACCCTCTACGACACCATGGAGTTTTTCGTTAATACTAAAGTCGAAGAAACGTACAGCACCCTCTTCATAGAGTTCAGCATACTGTTTAAAGAGAGTTGGAACTGTGGTATTTAATGTTTTGAGATATTTTTTTAGTACGACAAAACCCTCTTTATAAGAGAGGTGATGGAACATATATTTAAACTCTTTAGAATCTTCATAACTCATATAGTAAGGCTCTTTTGCTTCCATCATATTTGTGTGACAAGAAAAATGGTGCGAATAAAAATAAACAAGAGCAGCAACCGCTTTTTTAGGAGTATTTGCATTAATGGTAACAACTCCATAGGTATAACGTATTTGCGGGTTATTGGCTAGATATGCACCAACACCTTGCCAAAGGTTGTCAAGAGCACGTGAGTTCCAATATTTTGGTTGAATGAAACTACGTCCTAGTTCTACCGAGTTGTCGCAGTAGCTGTTAAAGTGTTCATTAAAGTTACATTGATTGTATGTGTAGAGACCTTCCATCCCTTTATCTTCAAGTATCCCTTTTACTTCTCCAATTCTATAGGCTCCAACTATTTCAAAGTTATCGTTGTCCCATAAAATAAGATGGCGGTAGTAGTTGTCATAGAGGTCATTATCTTGTGCTGTTCCTGTTCCTCCCCCTATTGCTCGAAAAGAGATCTCTCTTACTCGTCCAAGTTCACGAGTAAGAAATGGAGAACTAAGTGCATCTGCTAAGATAATTCTTTTACCATCTATGGTGTTACCCAAAAAGCTTGCAGCTCGAACCTCTTCACGTAGCATCATTTTATTATGAGCATTTGAGATGGTTATCTCTGTTTGAAGAATTGGTTTTTTGTCTGTACCCAGAGTATAAAGATGATTGTAAAACATTTTTACATATCTGTCTAAAGATATATCTTTATCTGAGAATGTTTTAACAGGAATTACATTACCTATATGAAAATGAAGAGGCTTTTGCTCTCCCGCTGTTGCAAATTCATGAGCAAGCATAAATCCTGTAAGTTTTTTTGGCAGTAGCATTGAAAGTATGTAAAACTGTATAGAGTTTCTACTTTTAATTCGTACTGGTAAGATAGGTGTATTTGTTCTTTTTGCCATTTTTAAAAAGCTTGGTTTCCATGGTGTGTCTTTTAAGCCTTTAAAAAAAGAGAAGCGATTAACTATGCCAGAAGGAAATACAACAACTGCTTCATCATTTTTCAGAGCATTGTTTATCTCTTTAAAGCTCTCTTTTGTAATAGCTCCATTGATGTTGTCAACACCTATGATAATTTCAGAGGCTTGTTCCACACCCATAAGCATCCCATTGACTAAGAGTCGTACTTTTTTATCATCGCGAAGTGTTCCAAGGAGTTGCACAAGAGCAAAAGCATCACTTGCTCCTGTTATGTGGTTTGCAACAACAAGGAGTCGACCCTCTGAGGGAATATTTTTGAGTTCATTATACTGAAGGGTGTATTTGATGTTAAGGTTTTCAAGCATACTGTCTACAAAATCAAGTCCACGAAGATGATGATTTTTTGCATGGATAGCTTGAAAAGTCTCCTCGTGAAAAATCTTTCTTAAAATATTGATGATTTTTTGAGTGAGGGGTTTTGGTAGTCTCTTAACTACCTTAGGAAAGTTTTTGTGAAATGCTTTTTGTATGTCGAACATAGATACCCTTATAATAAATAATTATATAAGTATAGTCTAAAAAATGATAATATTATCACAATATTATCACAAAAAATGATAATTACCCATAGCGTTACTATAAGTAATTAATTCAGAAAGCTTTTCTCCTTGCCATCAAATTTACTTAAAATCGCAGGAAGCATAAACAGATCAACTAAAACGGCGATGATAAGTGCGATGGCAGTGACAATACCAAAGTTTACATTGAGCATAAAGTCCGAAAATCTAAAAATAAGAAATGAGGTACTTAATATGACAGTGGTAAAAATGATAGCCGATCCAGCATATTTCATAATATAGGTTAAAGAATCATGGAAGTTATAGCCTTTAAGTCGTGCCTCTTTATATTTTACTAAAAAGTGAATGGTATCATCAACAGCAACCCCTATGATAATGGCTCCAGAGATGGCAACACCTATGTCAATGGTGATTCCAAGCCATCCCATAACACCCAAAACCAAAACAATAGGTAATATGTTTGGAATAATAAAGAGTGGAATCATCTTGATTTTTCTGAAGATAAAGAGCATCATTAACGAAACGACACTAATTGCTAAAGTGATAGATTGTATAAGGGTGTCTGTGATATCTGATTGCATATGAGCAAACATTGTAGTTTGTCCGTTTACCTGTGCAGAGTAGGGTGAGTTTTTCCACCAGTTTTCTATCCACTTTATCATCTTTAGATCTAAAGAGGTATTGACTACATCCATAGAGGCAGTTAAACGCAGTAGTCTTTCATCGATGTCCATTCTATCATTGATCTCCATCCCTTGAGGGAGAGATAGGGAATAAAGAAGTAGATACTGAGCTATAATCTCGTTGGAGGCAGGCACCTCATTCTTCCCAACCATAATCTCGTTGAAACGTTTGACAACATCTATAAGTGATGAAGTATGTCTTGCATCTGGAAATTTAGCCTTGAGCTCTTTCTCAAACTTTTCTACCTCTTTCATAAATGCAGGGCTTTTAATCCCATCTTTGGCTTTTGAGTCTATTACTATCTCATAAGCCATAGGACCGGTGAGGTTATTTTGTATAAAAGTTACCGCTGAGCGAAAAGGGACCTCTTCTCTAAAATATCGAATAGAGTTGGAATCTACCTGAAGTTTGAAAAGTCCTAAAGATATAAAACCAAAAACTGCAATAGAGGTAAAAATGATTTTTGTGTCATTTTTGATAATAAATGTAGCATATTTTGTAGCAAGACTAGAGCTGATTTCATCTTTATTTTTAGCATCATTTTTAGTAATTTTTGGATTAAGAATGGCAAGAAGGGCAGGGATGAAAAGTATAGTCAAAACAAAGGCGAGGAGTGCTGCATTCGCTGTAGCGATACCAAGTGTTTTAATGGGGACAATTTCTGAAATACCAAGAGAAGCGAAACCAACGGCAGTGGTTAATGATGTCAGTAAAATTGGCAGAAAGTTTTTCTCAACACTGTAATGGATTGCAGCATAGTTTTCAAGTCCATCTTTTCGTGCTAAGAGGTATATCCAAAAGAGGTGGGTAGCATCTGCAATTCCAATGGCAATAATAAAAACAGGCATATTGGCTGTAAAATTGTTGAGTTTATAACCAAGAAGCACTTGTGTCGCCAAGACTATAATAAAAGTAAAAATAACGATACTAATGCTCAAAAGCATTCCAGAAGCACGTTTAAAGACAAGCCATAAAAGAAGCATTACCATTAAGATGACAAGTGGGGTAAAAGTGGTCATATCGTATTTTGCTAGAGAAGAAAATGTTTGATTGACTACAGGTCCACCGGCAAGGTAAAATTTATAGCCGCTTTTCTTTTCCTCTGCTAAATAACCATCAACTGCATTTTTTATGAATTTAGAAGAGCCAATTGTGGTGCTTGCTTTTGGTACAAGTCGTCCCACAATCATGGTCGTCTTTGCATCTTTTGAGATGATTTTTCCAACAATCATGGTCTCTTTTAGAGCAATTTTTTCCTTTTCTTTGAGTTGTTGAGGTGAAAGAGAACTGTAATCTTCTATAAAATTCTCTACTAAAATGTCATCTGGGTACTCTTTATCGGTATGGATATATTGGTAGTTTGTAAGTGAATCTACACGAGCAATATATTTTGTTTGCCACAATTTTTCGGTGAGTCTGTCTATAACCCCAAGGGCTTTTTTATTAAGAACGCCATTCTCGTCATGAAAAACAATAATAATGGCATCGTCATTTCCAAAAATATCACGAAACTCATCATATTGTTTAAGTGTCTGAGAGTTTTCTCCAAACCAGATTCTATAAGAGCCATCAAATTGTATATGCTTAAATTGCAAGGCAAAAAGGATGGTAATAATAGGAATTGCAATGGCAATAATCCATCGAAGTTTTATAATAAGGTCTATAAATTTTTTCATGAACTCTCTTTAGAAGTAGTAACCAAGCTTTAAGCTTAGTCTTTCGTGAGCGCCCATAAGATGAAACGCAGTTGGTTTTGTTGGAGATGGTTTAATGTATCGGTAGTCAAAATTGAGTTTGATAATCTCAGCTATGCGAGATTCATATTCAAAATAATAGACTTGTTCATTGTAATCAAGGTCTAAAATAGCACCCGTAATAATGCTGGCATCATTTCCCTCATTGAAGCTATAACGAAGACCTAAAAAGAGGTCATTTTGAAAAAGTTCAAAAAGTTCAAGGTCTGTTTTTTTCCCTTTTTCCAAAGTATCATAGTAGTAGTATTCAGCTATTAAACCCAAATCGGCTTCTTTATAAACCTGAGTGAGGGTATGTTCCACTCCAAGACCAAGGTGGATGTAGTCTGATACATTATTTACATTAGAATCTTCTACATCTGCATACACTGCTTCAAGTTTATAGAGTGTGCTATCGACAACAAGAGTGTCATAAGTCATAAGTTTGTTAACTATATAAGCATTTTCTTTTGCTTGAAAATCTCCAGTTAATGGGGAAAAATTTGTTGAGTAGTATCGTTGAGAGTCATAGCCATTTTGTAAAATAATAGCAAAATCGAGGGGGTACTCGGTATCGGTTGAGCCTGAGTACTTGAGGTAAAATGTTGGTCGCGTTTTACCACTCTGGGTGATAAGGTCATTTTTATAGTGGAGTGGAGCAGAGCCAAAGTTTGTATGTATAGTTTCTGGAAAATAGTAGTATACATAAGGAAAAGCACTCATATCACGACTTTGCTCATAAGCTTTTACTATGAATGATATTCCGCCACTCTCTGTGTAGTGTGTAAAAGAGGCATTCCAAACGCCAAGCTTATCTACATAAAAGGGATCTGCTCGTAAATCTGTTGGGTTGAATCCATCGGTAATATTTCTAACCTCTAATGCTCCCCAAAATTTAATATCTTTTCCTATTTTTATTTGGTCATTTTCCATCTCATACTGAAGATACAGCTCATCTAGTCTTAAAAAACTTCTTTTTGTTTG
>Ga0256828_1000378_pt1 | contig 30360 bp, 20 predicted proteins | sample CV88metaG_FD_185993 | JGI IMG/M metagenome (GOLD analysis project Ga0256828, IMG submission 185993) | Hydrothermal vent microbial communities from East Pacific Rise, Pacific Ocean - CV88 | ecosystem: Environmental > Aquatic > Marine > Hydrothermal vents | place: Pacific Ocean: East Pacific Rise...
ATACACCTTTTGTTTCTGAAAGACCCGGGTGGTGAGTATCTCCCCAATTGATCTCACGACCACGGATATTCCCCTCTCTAAGAACTTTCTTACTCTCTTCATCATAACCATACCCCTGCCATGGTTCAGGAGTAAAAACACCAATATATTTTAAGATTTTCATACTTGGAACACCATAGACCATAATCTGTCCAGATTGTCCGCCAGAACTGAAAATCATAAACTCATCTCTACCACCACTCGGTGTGTATGTCTTTGCAGCATGGATGATATCAGTTTCAGTCAATCCCCTTGCTTTCATCACTTTTTCTAGTTCTCCACCACTAGCTGTTGCCATTGTAGCAGCTATAGAAGTACCTAGAACAAGTGAAGTTAGCTTACTTATTTTTGTAGCCATTTTATTCTCCTTTTTTCATTTCGAGAGATATTCCCAAATGATAGAAGAATAATAATATATATTTTATTACAATAATTTGACCTAAGTCAAATTTTCAAATTAATTTTATTCTTTAAAGTTTTTTAGATTATTTTGGACAATTTGCAATTTTTGGAGAGCATTACTTACATCTTCTAAGGCTTCTATAATAACATCTTCTTTTTTTATCAACTCTTTATCTAAAGCTGTCTGATAAGTCATTGTAGCAATTAATTCAAGTAAATCTTCAATATTTTCTTCTACCTGCTCTAAAGAGTCACTTGTTTGTTCTATTGATTGCATTGATAGTATGATGGAACTGTTAATCTTTTCAATTAAATAATTAAAATCATGAGATGCTTCTAATACATCTGCCATTACAGGCTCTAATTTTATTGGTCTTATGCCTTTAACTGTTGATTTCTGAATAATTTTTTTTGATATTTGTAAAAATTTCTGAACAAATAGTATAAGATCTTTCAATTGCGTAAATAGGTACAAAAGTAATACTATAATCATACCAAAAAGTATGATTTGAATCTCTTTGTTGTGCTCTTTTACTTTGTCAAAATATTTTTTATGAATTGCTATAATTTTATTAAATTTAGTTACTAATTTTAAATTTTTCTTATATATTTGATTTACAATTTTTTCTAAAATTATATTCTCATAAGGATTACTCATTTTACTCTTATCTCTAAAATTTTGTACCAAAAGATAAAAATCATTCCATAATATAATTATCTCTTTTGTCTCCTTCTTTAATTCATCAATATCAATACTGTTAAGAGTATCTCCTCTATTGTTCATATTCTCAATAAATAATTCAATCGATCTATCCAATTGTTCTACAGAAGCATTTTTATTTTTATAGATATAAAAAATATTTTTTGATATCTCTTGTGTAAAAGATTTTTGCTCATTAATCGTTTTTAGAAGATTTAGATTCGCACTATTCTGTGCTGACATATGTTTAGAAAAAAGAGCTAAAACTATTAAAAGAAATATAATTAAGACACTAACAAATTTAATCTTCTTCATCTAGTTTATCCTTATATATTTCCTGTAACGCTTTTCCATCTAATATCTCAACCCTTCCATGTATTATATCAATAATTTTATTGCGTTTTAATCTATTGAGAACTCGAGAGAGTGTAGCGGGTTGAATATGGAGCATTATTGATATATCATGACGCTTGAGTTTATTAAACATTTGCAAATCATCATGCAACATCAAACTCACTTTTGAAACAGCATCAAAAATAAACTCTCTATTTATCAAAGATTGCAACTGTGAGGATCTGTTTACGATTTCACGCATAAAAGCTGCAGATAAAATATTTGTATCTAAAAAATATTTTTTAAACTTATTATACTGTACACTTAAAACTTGTGAATCTTCAATTAATTCAATATTTGAAAAAGTTTCTAATGAAAGTGTATCAAGACTAGAGATTTCAGAGAGCATAGAGCTCTCATAAATATAATATAAAAATACTTCATTATCATATTTATCTATTTTATAACTACGAGCCAAGCCTGAAACTAAAAAAAGAAGTTCTTCACTTTTTGTATGTTCATAAGAGTATATATAACCCTTTTCACAATGATGGAGCGTAGATATTAAGACTAATTGCTCAACTTCACTCTCATTTAAATCAGAAAAGAAATTATGAGATGTGATAATATCTTTTAATGACACTCTAGCATTACCTTGGAGCAGGATAGTTGCATTTCTCTTTTGTTACATCAAATCTAAAGAGCTCTTTTTTACTTTTTGCACTTAAATAGATATAGGAGATATTAATACCTGCTTGTAAAAATCTTTTTGAAGTTTTACATATACCATCTACGACAACTTTTTTCATTCGACTGTGATCTTGCTTTATAATCGATTCATCACTCTTTTTGGGATCATTGATAAGAAAAGTGTAGAGAAGTGTTGTATCTTTATTTTGAATATTTTGAAGCGTTGTAAATTGGTCTATCTTTTGAGGAAGATTTTTAGAGAGCTCTTTTGCAGCCATAGATGCAATCTCTTTATTTTGCTCTTGCATCTTTGCTTGCGATACATCTTGATATTTTACTTGCATACCTTGAGCAAATAAATTTGCTGTGAATATGCCTAGTAGTGTAAATATGAAAAAGAAAATTTTCATGTGTAGCCTTTAATTTTTAGAGCATTATACACTACCAGCAGCAATTAAAAAATGATTTTTGTCAATCTCTTTTATTTTTTAGGAACTACATACATATTGTAGTAGCGACCCTCAAATTTTGGTGGTTTTTCCATTACAGCAATATCTTCAACCATTGGCCAAACACGCTCTAGTACTTCACGTGCTGCTTGCGGATGAGCCATCTCACGACCACGTAAAAATACTCTAAATTTTACATGTTTTCCTTTTTCAAGGAACTCACGTGCATGCTTAACTTTGTATGCAATGTCATTTTCTGCAATTTTTACAGAGAGTTTGATCTCTTTTACATCAATTTTTACTTGATTTTTTCTCTGCTCTTTGAGTTTTTTCTCTTCTTGGTATTTAAACTTACCATAATCCATGATCTTAGCAACAGGCGGTTTTGCATCTGGGGCAATTAGAACTAAATCTTGACCTAACTCATTTGCTTTTTCCATTGCTTCATCAAAAGAGACAATCCCTAAAGACTCTCCTCCATCTACATTACATCTTAACTCTGTTGCACGAATGTCATCATTCATTATTACACGGTTTTTTTTACTCAAAAATTTACCTCATTTATTTTAGTTTGTATAAGCTTAAGGAAATCATCCTCACTCATAGTGTACTGCTCTCTAGTACGTCTGTCACGAATAGCAACTGTTTTGTTCTCTATCTCTTCATCCCCTAGAACAACGATCATTGGAACACGAGTTTTCTCAGCAGTTCTAATTCTTTTATTTAAAGAATCATTCTTCGCATAGATTTCACTATCGGCATTAATGTCAATAAGTTTATCTGATAAAAGCTTAGCATATTCTTTATGACTTTCTGCAACAGGAACGATTGCTACCTGAGTAGGAGCGATAAACATCGGGAATTCTCCCGCATAATGCTCTGTCAAAATCCCAATAAAACGCTCAAAAGAGCCCAAGATTGCGCGGTGAATCATAACTGGTTGAATTTTATCATTGTCTTCACCGTTATACTCCAAATGAAATCTCTCAGGAAGATTAAAATCTAACTGAATTGTTCCACACTGCCACTCACGACCGATTGCATCTGTGATCTTAATGTCGATTTTAGGGCCATAGAAAGCTCCACCACCCTCATCTATCTCATACACAAGTTCATTCTTATCCATTGCATTTTTAAGTGCCTGTGTAGAAATTTCCCACACTTCATCACTTCCAACTGCTTTGTCTGGACGTGTAGAGATCATCATTTTGTAGTCAAATTCAAACGTTGACATAATCTTATCTACAAAATCAACTACTTCAATGATCTGCTCTTCAATCTGATCTGCACGACAGAAGATATGCGCATCATCTTGCGTGAACTCTCTTACACGGAAAAGCCCATGAAGTGCTCCCGTCATCTCATGACGATGCACTACACCATACTCAAAGTATTTGATCGGAAGGTCACGGTATGAGTGAAGTTCATCTTCATAGACTTTAATATGACCTACGCAGTTCATAGGTTTTACACCAAACTCGATATCATCAATCTTAGTGAAGTACATATTTTCACCATAGTTTTGATAGTGTCCCGATGTCATCCATAAATCTGAACGTAACATCTCAGGACCACGTACCGGCTCATAACCACGTTTACGGTGCGCTTTGAAAAGAAGTGACTCTAAGCGTGCACGAAGTCTTCCACCAGCTGGAAGCCAGATAGGAAAACCAGCCCCTACTTCTTCACGGAAAGTAAAGAGTTTCATCTCGTTTCCAAGCTTGCGGTGGTCACGCTTCTCTGCCTCACGCAACATATCCATATGCTCTTTAAGTGCTTCTTTCGTTGCAAAAGCGATACCATAAATACGTGTAAGCATCTCATTTTTACTATCTCCACCAAGATATGCACCAGAGATTTTTGTCAATTTAAAGTAGCGAATAAGCCCAATATTTGGAAGGTGTGGACCACGACAAAGATCTTCAAAGTCACCCTGTTTATAGATACTTACTCTATCAGATGGAATTCTTTTCATCACTTCAAGTTTTAAGTGATCGTTTGCAAACTTCTCTTTGGCTTCATCCATAGAGATCTCATACTTCTCTATTGGGTATTTTTTCTTTGCAAAAGAGAGCATCTGCTTCTCGATTTTCTTCAGATCTGCCTCACCAATCTCAGCAGAAGTTTTAAAGTCATAGTAAAATCCCTCTTTTACAACAGGTCCTACATAAAACTCTGCATCAGGATAGAGTGACTTAATAGCCTGAGCCATTAAGTGTGCAGTCGAGTGACGAAGAACCTCTAAAGCTTCAGGAGAGTTGTCAAGATGAATCTGTTCACCTTCAAAACCTAACTCTTTAGCTGTTTGTGTGTCAATAATTTCACCATCTTTTTTTATAGCAATTTCGTTCAAAATATTTGTCCCTTCTTATAATTCTGTTTTAAGTACAGCACCGTTTGATGCGTTTGAAACTAGAAGTTGGTAGCGTTTTAACCATTTTGATTTCACTTCATTTTTATATGGTTTGTAGTTCTCTTTTCTTCTTGCCAACTCTTCGCCATCCACATTAAGTGCTAAAATGTGCTCATCAACATCAAGCTCTATCTCATCGCCATCTTCGATCAGTGCAATAAGACCACCTTCAGCAGCTTCTGGAGAAACATGCCCGATAGAAGCACCTTTTGTTGCACCACTAAAACGACCATCAGTAATAAGTGCTACTGTCTCACCAAGACCCATACCTTGAATAAGTGCCGTAGGAGCAAGCATCTCTTGCATACCTGGTCCACCTTTTGGTCCCTCATAACGAATTACTACAACATTACCAGGTTTTACTTTATGTGCCATAATTCCTGCGATTGCCTCTTGTTGAGAGTTAAAACAGATAGCCGTCCCTTTAAAGTGACGCATAGAGTCAACAATACCGGCAGCTTTAATAACAGCACCCTCTGTCGCTAAATTTCCAAATAAAATAGAAAGCCCACCAACAGGAGAGTAAGCCTTTTCATTAGTATGAATAATCTCCTGATCAAGAATTTCTGCATCTTTTATTCTCTCAGCTAAGGTTTCGCCAGTTATCATTAAGGCATCAAGGTTTAAGATATCTCCTCTACGTGAAACTTCATGCATTACCGCATTTACTCCACCTGCATCATCAATATCTTTCATATGAACAGTTGTTAATGATGGAGAAATTTTTGCAATATGTGATACCTTTTTAGCGATTGCATTAATATTCTCAATTTTGAAATCGACATCTGCTTCTCTAGCGATTGCGAGCATATGAAGTACCGTATTTGAGCTTCCACCCATCGCCATATCAACTACAAATGCATTATGTACTGCTTTTTCATTTAAAATATTTTTAAAATTATATTTTGAGTTATCTTCCATCTTTGCAAGTTCAACAATTCTTTTTGCTGCTTTTTTCACCATTTCAATACGTTCAGGCGTCATTGCAAGTACAGTTCCATTACCAGGAAGTGCAATTCCCATCGCTTCACAAAGTGTATTCATAGAGTTTGCTGTAAACATACCAGAGCAGCTTCCTCCTGATGGACACGCTTCACACTCTATCTCATGAAGTTCCTCTTCACTCATCTTTCCATCATTGAATTGACCAACAGCTTCAAAAGCAGTTGAAAGGTCAATTGGAGTACCATCTTTTTTATGACCAGCCGGCATTGGACCACCTGAAACAAAGATAGTAGGAACATTTACACGAAGTGCACCCATAATCATCCCTGGAACAATTTTGTCACAGTTAGGAATACAGATCATAGCATCAAGTTTATGAGCATTCATTACAGTTTCCATAGAGTCTGCAATAATCTCACGTGAAGGAAGAGAGTAGAGCATTCCATCATGTCCCATTGCAATCCCGTCATCAACACCTATCGTGTTAAATACAAAAGGAACTCCACCAGCTTCACGAATAGCCTCTTTTACTATCTCTCCATATTCATGAAGAAAAAAGTGTCCTGGAATAATATCAATATAAGAGTTTGCAATTCCAATAAATGGTTTGTCAAAATCTTCATCTTTCAGACCCGTTGCACGTAGCAATGAACGGTGTGGTGCTTTATCAAAGCCTTTTTTAATTATGTCACTTCTCATAAAAATCCCTATATAGTAGTTTACTTCTTAAAATATAAATGCGATTATAGCACTTTTTTGCTATTTTTACCTAAAAACTCTTTACAAAGAAAAAAAAACAAGCTATAATTCCGGCTCACTTACAAATTGTAAGCGAAAAATTGCGGGAATAGCTCAGTGGTAGAGCACAACCTTGCCAAGGTTGGGGTCGCGAGTTCGAACCTCGTTTCCCGCTCCATTTGAATTATAAAATGCAGAGACACCCGATGCCCGGGTGGCGAAATTGGTAGACGCAGGGGACTTAAAATCCCCCGGTAGCAATACTGTGCCGGTTCGAGTCCGGCCCCGGGCACCATTGATAAAAACTGAAACTGGTGCCATCGCCAAGTGGTAAGGCCGCAGCCTGCAAAGCTGCTATCCCCAGTTCAAATCTGGGTGGCACCTCCAGTTTTATGATCAAACCTTTCTAAATACAACGTGGATCTTTGGCAGAGTTGGTCGAATGCACCGGTCTTGAAAACCGGCGAGGGTCATACCTCCCAGGGTTCGAATCCCTGAGGGTCCACCACTTCTTTTTTCCCTATATTAACAACAACATTATTTTTGGTATAATATGCACAAATATATGGAGAGTATGTATTATGAGTAAAAATCCTGTAAACAAAAAGATTATCTCTAGAATTGTGACAATCTCTCAAGCAATAGAGGGTTATTCAACTCCAAACAATTCAGTAATTAAAAAAGCTCAATCACTTAGAGAGAAGTATGGCATCAAAGTATCAGTTAGTAGATAGTAAATTCTATTATGAGAACAGCGATGTTCCAGTCAATAAGTTTGACATTAAAGACACCCAAACCATTCACGAAATAGAAAAAGAGCTCTTAGAGGAGGCATATACTGTCTTTTTCAATGAACTTAACGAAGATACTCGTTTTGATGAAGCATATTTCATTTCACTCCACAAAAGAACATTTGAATCACTCTATGAATGGGCTGGACTATACAGAGATTTTAACATGGCAAAGGGTGAATCAAGATTTTGTCAGGGAGAATTTGTAAAAAGCTCATCTCAAAAAATATTTAAAGAACTTAAAGCCGACAACTATCTAAAAGAGTATGAGTCTCATCCAAAATCAGAATTTGCTAAAAAGTTAGCTTATTATAAATGTGAACTCAATGCTCTACATCCATTTTACGAACTCAACGGTAGGATTACACGAATGTTTATAGATATGATCGCCGCCTACAATGGATACAAATTTATAGATTACTCAAATATCTCTCCAAAAGAGTATATAGATTCAGCCATTGAATGTGTGCAATTTGCAGATACAACAGATTTAGAAAAAATAATTTTTAATGGTTTATCTAAATAAATTATAAATAGCAAGATTAATCAAGGTCCTACAAAAGAAAATTACTTAATTCCTGAAATATTTTTATAATATAGTTTCTATGTCACATGATATAATATTAATATCATAGAAAAAGACCAAGAAAACTAAATGATTATATAAGTTGTAAACATATAGGTCACATTGTTTTTTAGGGGCTTAAAAAAATATATTTATTTAACATACCTATAAATAGGTAGTATTCAATTCCCTGAGGGTCCACCACTTCTTTTTCCCTATATTAACAACAACACTATTTTTGGTATAACATACACAAATATATGGAGTATATATAATGAGTAAAAATCCTGCAAACAAAAAGATTATCTCTAGAATTGTGGAAATCTCTCAAGAAGTATGTTCAATCCCCTGTTTTACTCACCTTGCAACACTTTAAATTTGAACTAGCAAATTAACACTTCAATCATAGCTATTTTTACAGAAAAATAGTATATAATAAAATAGAATGAAACAAATAAAAATATACATAGTTCTACTCATACTCTTTACAGTAGAACTACATGCAACTATAATAGATATCAACAAAAATTACAAAAATCTCATAGAGAAGAGTTCTCTTTATTTAGATAGAGATCAACTGAAACTTCAAGAGATTGAAAAATGCAACTTTTACACTCTAACGAAGAACAAAAAACTAAACTTAGGATTTATAAAAGATGCTACACTCTGGATAAAACTAACACTCTATAACAGCAGTGATAAAAAAACATCAAAACTCTTACAAATTCGGAATCCTCTCTTAGAACAAGTACGCTTCTACGATGCAAACAGAACCATTACAAAAACCTATTTAGATAAAAAAGACTCAGAAGATCTTCATACAACATTTTCAATCACACTAGCACCACATGAGACAAGGACCTACTATTTACAAGTAAAAAATACAACAACAACTCTTCGTCTTGGAATAGTTCTTAAAGAAAAACTGCAATATCTCCATGAAAATTATCATGAGAAACTTATTATCTATATCTTTTTTACTATTCTTTTAATGTTGATGTTTTATAACTTCATTCTCTATTTTTATACAAAAGAGTCCGCCTATATTCTCTATACATTTTATCTTTTTACTCTCCTTTTTCAACAATCAACCTATTTAGGTATGACACAACTCTTCTTTCCGCAATGGTTTGTATATTATGATAATATTAATGTTCTTTTGAAAGTCAATATGCTCTTTATCTCTGCCATTTTATTTGCACGAAGCTTTCTCAAAACAACACGTTATAAAACCATCGACACAATCTACAAGCTCTTTTTACTTCTTGGAGTCATTGAGATACCACTCTTTGGAACACCCTATTTTTATTACCCGGAAGTCGGTATTATCACTGCACTTATCTTTATCTACTTCAATATGTATGCAAGTATTTATATCTACAAAAGAGGCTTTACACAAGCTCGCCTTTTTATTTTAGGATGGTCTTTTCAGCTCATTGGCTTTACACTGATGATACTTGATGGACTTGGAGTGATCTCTGTCATGGATGATATGCCAAATATTGTAATGTTTTTTACATCCATTGAAGCCATCTTCCTCTCACTCGCTTTTATAGACAGATATAGTATCTTAAAAAAAGAGAAAGAGCTTAGCGATGCAAAACTCTTTAAAGAGCTTCAAGATAGACAAAAAGTTATTGAAGCTGCCATACAAAAAGCAACAGCACAACTCAACACCTCACTCGAAAATGAAAAAAATCTACTCAAAGAGCTCCACCATAGAACAAAAAACAACCTGCAACTCATTCTTTCTCTTATACGAATGCAGTCAGATAAACTCGATGCACAGAGCAAGGGGCCTTGTCTTGATCTGGAAAGAAGAATAAATACAATAGCTCAAACACAACAGATGCTCTACCTCAACAGTGACATACAAAAGATAGATATGGCAGAGTATATCTCTACTCTATGCCATCAGCTAGAGAGTTCAACACTGCGAGACATCAACTGTCAGCTTCATATACAAGAGGGCCTTTTTATGCCAATAAAAGAGGCTGGCTATATCGGTCTTATTATCAATGAATTTCTTACCAACTCTATAAAATATATTACAAAAGAGAAGGTAATAGTTACACTCTATTTTACACAAGAAAAGAATCATTTTAGACTGGAGTATAGGGATAATTCAGATGGTTTTTCTACTAAAAAACTTGAAAAAAATACGCTGGGACTTGAACTAGTAAGAACTTTAGTTCAAACACAACTTGAAGGAGAATTTGTCATGCAGCACACACAAAAACTACACTATATCATAGAGTTTGCACTATGAACAATATCTTAATTGTTGAAGATGAGAGTTTAGTTGCACTTGAAATATCTAACTACATTAAAGAGTTGGGTTACAATGTAGTAGGTATTGCCGCGAGTGCAGATAGAGCCATTGAGCTTGTTAAAAACAACAGTATTGATCTTATCTTAATGGATGTCTATCTAAAAGGCAAAAAAGATGGCATCCAAGCAGCATCTGAGATACGCAAAGAACACCATACTCCCGTTATATACATAAGTGCTTTTAGTGATGATGAGACCTTGGAGAGAGCCATTGCGACCAATCCTATATCATACCTCACAAAACCATTTAACAGAAAAGAGCTTCAAGTTGCCATCAAAATAGCATTGAACCGAAAACGAAGACGAGAAGATAGCAAGAAAGAGCTTTATAGAGGAGATTTTATTTTTGATGATGACTTCTCTTTCGATACAAACAAACAAGCTTTAATCTATAATGGAGAGATCATACACCTTACAAAACAGGAACAAAGACTCCTTGAACTACTCATAGAGTATAAGAACAATATCGTTACCGTTTATGATATGGAAAACTATCTCTGGCCAGATAAAGAGAGTAATGAAAATACCCGTAGAGCCCTTGTCAGCAGACTAAGAGCAAAACTCAACTACAAATTTATAGAGACTATTCACTCCATAGGCTACAGACTCCACATTTAAATTGCAATGTTTTTGCAATACTTTATCGTTACAATGAACGCATAAGAAAAGTTTCTAACAAAAGGGGTTCATTATGCGTAACATTCAATACAGATATATCATATTTTTTATGATACTGCTTTCCACTTTCATCGGTTGTAGCAGTAGTGGAGGAGATGCTCAAGACTCTACACAAAACACTACAACTATTTCAAAGGCAGATGGAATGTCACAAAAAGGTCCATTTGAAAAAGGCTCCCATGTAGTAGCTTATAAACTTAAAAATGGACAAAGGACAACACAACATATAACAACACAGACATTTAACAATGCGGGGAGTTATGTATTAAAACTTCCATGGAAAGGTCCTACAGAAATAGTTATCACAGGTAATTATCTCGATGAGCTTAATGGTGAAATTCAAGCAGATGGAAATCTAAATGCTGTCATTAATGCACAAACAGATGGTAGTGTTGGTGCAAATATAAATATCTTTACAACTATTGCTGCAGCCAGAATCAAAAAGATGCTACAAAATGGTACATCTTTTAATGAAGCCAATACCCAAGCCCAAGCATTGGTCCAAAAACTTTTCAATCTTGAACTTGCCAATGGTATAAAATTGACCAATCTTGATATGCTACATAATAATACAGATGCAAAAGCTGACAATGCACGCCTTTTACAAGTCTCTGCAGCACTACAAGCAAGTCAAAATCCAAAAGCACTTCTTAATGCACTCATTCAAGATGCTAGTGATGGTTCCTTAGATGATAAAGGAGAAGCTGCTTTTGATACTATTGTGAAGAATTCTACATCTATTGATTTAGAGAGTGTAGGCAAAATTATAAGCGACTATTCCCATTACTCAACAGTTGCATCCTCTCCTGATCTGCTTAAAGGGAAAATTCCTTTAGATATGAAAATCTCTTTTAAAGAGATTGTAGATGCAGAGCCCCAAGCACAATATTTTACCCACAAAGTACCATTAAATGGTTTTGAAGGGAAACTAAACATCTCTATTTCAGGCTCAGGCGCACACTTGCTTGTTACAAAAAAAGATGGCACTACAATATCTCTTAGTGAAGGAAATTCATTACTGTTAGAAGCAGGTTCCCTTATAGGTTTAAGCCAACTCGCTTCTTCAAGCTACCAAACAACAAAACAAGTTACCCTCCATATTGGAGGAAGAGATTTTATTTGGGGCATTACAACAAAATCAGACCCAAATAGTCTGGATATAACTCCAAACATATTTATTCTAAAAAAAATCTCCAATGTAGAACCCTCTTCTTATGTACTAAGCAATGAGATAGTAGTCAGTGGTCTTTCACAAGGGCAATATGTTGATCTCAATATCAGTGGTGGTAGCTATTCGCTCAATGGTCAACCTTACACAACAACAGCTACGAGAGTTCTTAATGGAGACAGCATAAAAGTAAGAGTTCTTACAAGTTATCAGTTTTTAACGAAAAAGAGTGCAACGCTCAACATAGGAGGAGTAAACGGCGAATTTACTACCTACACTCGTCCAAAAGACATAACTCCTAATAGTTTTCAACCACAAACAATTTATAATGTAGAACTTCACACAAACTATACTACACCCTACTTCTTAATGAATGGATACGAAGGTGGTCTTGATTTAAATATTACAAATGGGGAAGCACAGCTTGAAGGTGAATCTACCTGGACACACTATATGCATGACTTTCCAGCAGGGTATAAAGTCCGTTTTAGACAAAATTCATCATCTGAATTCAATACTAAAAAAACTACTCAAATACAATTAGGTTCTTATATAACATCTTTTGAGACACTTACAAAAATTAATCCAGATACCATAGACACCATTCCAAACCCAGTAATATTCCCAACAAGATACAATGTAGTTCCACTCAATGGTGAAGTTATAAGTGATGAAGTTGTCCTTAGTGGTATGGCGGGTGGCAATGGAGCAACAATTAAGGCTCTTGATGGAGCTTACATACAAGTCAATGGAGCAGAGTGGACAAAAGAGAGTGTTACAGGCGTGATGGCAGGCGATATTATTCGAGTAAAAAGAACTAATGTTCATGAAAAAGATGCTCTTGTTACCGTAGTTGTTGCTTACAAAGAAGAGAATAGTGCTATGCAACAGTTTGGCTACTTTAAAGCATATACTGCACCTGCTGATACAACACCCGATCCTATAAACTTTCAAAGTATTACAGATGCCAATCTATTTGAAACATACACATCTAATAAGATAACCATCTCAGGACTCGATGAAGATGTTACCCTCACAGCAACTATTGTAGGAGAACTACTTAGTAGTAATTATCAATACAATCTCAATCAACAAGGGTGGCAGAATGCTCCGGCAACTATTACACTAAGAAATGATGATACATTACAACTAAGAGTTGCTTCATCATCCCAACAAGGAAAAACAGAAAGTATAGCACTCAACTACAACAAAACTTCTGCTATCTTTAGTGTTACAACCAACATTGCACCGCGTTTTTCCAATAAACCAAACTTTAATAATATAGAAGTAGATGACAACATCCGTTTTACCCCAATTGTAAGAGATACACAAAGTGTAACTTTTAGCTTAGAGAATGCTCCGGCATGGTTAGATATCAATGTTACAACAGGAGAGATTTCAGGGAAAGTTGCATCGGGCGACTATAAAGATGTAAAACTCATTGCTACTGACAGTGGAGGACTCTCAAGCTATATAACTTTTGATCTCTTTGCCAATATTGCACCTACACTTAGCAGTGAAGCATTTAAAAAAGAGTTTATTCTTGATGACAACGCACCCAATCCGCACCAATACCCAGTTAGCTTTACAATTGAAGATGCAGATACAGACCTCAATGCACTATCAGTTACAATGAGCCATGAAATCACAGAGGAGAGAGTTCCTGCAGGTAGCGGTGTTAGCAGTGGGTTTAATGAGAGTAAAGTCATCTGCGATTTAAACGGTAACTGTAGTGCATTAATAGCTATAGATTTTCCGCTTAATGATGGTTTTCACCCTAGTCTCAAAACAAGACACACCATTACAGTAAGCGACGGAGATAAAAACAGTACAAATTACGTTGATATCTGGTATGCACCTACCATTCCACAGCTCTCTGGTGAAAGTAACCAAGTAGTAGACTTTATGGATGCGAGTGAATCAGCTTACAAACCTTACTCTTTCATACCAACAAACAAAGGGAACAAAGCAAGAACCTATGCCATTATCAATAAACCATCATGGTGTGACTTCAATAGAACAACAGGAGAAGTAAGCGGACAACCCTCTCTTGATCAAAACGGTAGTTATAACAACATTCAAATCTTTGCAACAAACGACAGAGGTATGTCCAATATCTTTAAATTCAACATTAAAGTTGCAGACAAAACACCACCCAAAAAGTTTAATTTTAAAGATCTCTACGGTGTTGAAATAAACAGACCATACGATGCAACCATCACTGTTAATTGGCTTGAAGCTGCACAGAGTGCACCAATTAGCATCAGTGGCTATAATGCAAATCCAAACAACAATGGATACAGAGTCAATGGTGCAGAGGGTGTAACAGAGGTGCACAATGGAGATGTTGTCTCAGTATGGCACATCTCATCCAATGAGTACAACACCGAGCTTCAGACTCTTGTTACTATTGGAGAGGAGAGTGACGCCTTTGTTACACAGACAAAAGCAAGTGCCGATGCGAAACTCCCACTCATTGTAGGTGCACCAAGAACAAGTGCAAATATCCATCAGCACTACTCTTACACACCTCAACTAAGTACCGACTATAGCCATTTTGCACCGGTAACCAAACCTTTTACTATAGAGAACAAACCTGCATGGGCTACTTTTAACACTACAACAGGTGAACTTAGTGGAACTCCTACAGCAATGGGTGAGTTTAAAAATATTAGAATTACCGCCTATGGAGATAATGGACTTGACTACATCACCTTTACCATAAGAGTCAGTAATGAAGCACCATCTCTTAGTGGTGAAAATCTATCTCTTGAAAATCCTGATATGCACCTGAGTTTTGAAGATAATCCGGACTGGAGAGATAATATTACAGAAATTGCAGTAGCAAACTGCTATATGCAACAAAATCCTACACCACTGAGTAGTAGTGACTATACACTCCGTGAAGGTTCTTTGGTACTACATAGTGCAACTTCATCAAATGTTGCGCTTCATATTCCAAGTATGGGTGGATTTCGCATTATCATCCAAGCCGATGGTTATGAAGAGGGAATCTCCTATCTTGATATAGTTGAAGATGGTCAATACGCGATAAAAGCGATACTAAGTAGTGATACCAACTTAGTAGAAGATTCACTTGATGGAGCTAACATCACTATAGAGCTTCAAAACAGCCTTGCATTTAAAGATGCGAATCTACAAAGCAGTATGTTTACACTTGCCTCTGCACCCGAAGATCTACATATTGCCGATGTTCACTATGTAGATGCAACACATGCCCAACTTACCCTTGCGTATGATGGCATAGATTTTGACAGTGATACAGCACTAAGTATTACCATAGATACAGCAGCCCTTAATGAGGAGTGTATGAGTATTACAACAAATGAACTACCGATCACTGCTATTATTGAACCGCCATTTATTAACATCCTCTACCCAGATGACCCAACAGAAGATGCAAAATTTGGCTACAGTGTTGCTGAGTATAATGGTACCATTGCAGTTGGTGCACACAGTGGCGTCTATATCTTTGACAAAGGGAGTGATGGAAACTATACACAAGTACAAAAAATCCCACCTTTGGATGTTGCGGAATGGTTTGGTGATGCCTTAGCAATGGATAGAGACTACCTTGTCATAGGAGATAAACACCATAGTGAAGATAACAGTACCCTTGAAGGGATTGCTCTTGTTTACAAAAGAGATGCGCAAGGAAACTACACACAAATAGCAGACTTAAGACCAACAGATATTGCTGAGTATGACAACTTTGGATGCTCTGTAGATATCAGCAAAGATATGATTATAGTTGGTGCAGAAAATGCACTTACTCACCAAGGAAAAGCCTACCTTTATAAAAAAGATGCCAGTGATAACTTTACACTTGTTGAGACACTCACACGTACAAATGGTAAAGAGATGGATAATTTTGGACATGATGTTGCCATTACCCACGGTACTGCAGCACAAGAGGATGACTACTTCATTGTAGTTGGTGCTCTTGTAATGCCAAACTACGATTCAAACACTAATACAACAGATACTAAAGAAGAACTCGGTGCAGGATTTGCTAACTACTATATGTACAGCAACAACACTCTCTCTAATGCAATTGTTATGAGTGCAGATGACTCTTCTGAACTCTCAGACCACTACGGTTCTGGTGTTGCACTCGATGGAAACCTTGTCATCATCGCCTCTGCAAAACGTCTCTATATCTACTCTAGAGGTCAAGATACAGCACTCACGCTCATACATAAAATTGAAGATGCAGGTGTTGGTGTTAGTGGTAAAGATTTAGCAATTAACTTTACAGGCTTTGATAATCATGCCCGTTATGTCATTGTCTCTGGAACAAAAAGCTTTATCTCTACATCCAATGGTAGTGATTTTACAGCCTACACATCACATCTGGGTGATAACGACAATCTCGGCTACAGCGCAGCACTTTATGGCTTTGAAGTTGTGCGTGGTGCCTACTCTAACAGTGACTTAATCAACAATGGAGGAGCTGTCCTAGTAAGCAATGCTTATGACAACATCACCTCTGCAGAGAGTTCTGCGACAACACCACCAGAAATCAGTGTACCATTTGGACTAAACCTCTCTATGGACACTATAGAATTCACCTTCGACACAGATGCAAACTGGGCAAACTCTATAACACAACTTCTCTACAAAGCGGGAGCGTATGCTAATTATGTAGTCATTGACCCTCAAGATTACACCATTACAGACAATACAATAGTACTCAATATCGCAACTTCTAATAATGTTGCACTCCATACTCCATTTGCTACAGAGGGTTCACTTCTTATAAAAGCAGATGGCTATCTTGATTCCGTTGCTACACTGGCAAATATGGATGGAGGTACTTATGCTATAAAAGCAGAGATTAGCTCTACAGAAGCACTCAAAGAAGATACTCTGGATGGAGCAACACTCAATATAAGCCTCTCAAACACTTTAGCCTTTGCAGATAACCAACTCAATGTAAATGATTTTGAGCTACTTCTTGTACCAGATGGTCTACGTGTTGGAGCTATTGACTATATTGACGCAACACATGCACAACTGACACTTGCCTTTGACAGTAGTGATTTTGATGATAACAGAACTATTGCACTAAAAGTCGCTGCAAATACCCTCAACAGTGTTGGAGATATCACTACAAACTCACTTGAAATAGTAGCGGTGCTAGAACCTAGTGTATCGACAAAAGTTACTGCAATTGATCCTGCTATTGTTGGAGCAAAATTTTGGTATGACAAAAACGGTAATGGAGCACAAGATAGTGATGAGCTCTCTACATATAGCGATGTCAATGGTAGTGCAACTTTTTCAATTGCTCTGCCAGAAGCTGCAACCATTACAATGGTTGAGAGTGGTCTGCATAATGGTAATATCTTTCATGCTACACTCTCTAGTGAATACAACAGCTCAAATGAGGGTTATATTTCACCAGTTACTACACTACTACACAAAGGGTTCTCTTTAAGTGAACTGCGTACAATTCTCGTTGATGCAGGAGTTGATAGTGCATTGAGTGAAGAGGAGCTGCTTATGAACCCTTATGCAACAACACTCATTCCCCAAGATGGTAATGTCAGTAGTTACAGCCCTACTCAACTTGCTCAAATAAGACGCCTTATTATTCTCAATGTTGCACTTAACAGTGTTGTGACATCACTTGGTGACTATGCTCAAGATAAAGAGACCATCTACAATAACTTAACAAAAATTTACTCAGGAGGAGGTGAAGAAGGTGAAGGTGAAGAAGGTGAAAGTAGCAGTGAGTTTACCCTACTTGGTAAACTCATAGATGTAGGAGAGCTTCTTTTAGGAGATACAAATCTTAAAGAGACAAACGTCAGAATAAGAGCGCACTACTACCTTGCACTAAATAACTATATTATTGCAAAAGTAAATGAGAGCATTAACGATTACGGCAGTGATGATGGGCTCTATTGGCTTTTTGTAAACGACATTGACTACAGATTTCTTGATATGCTTGCACCTATGTATGACTCTTTTGAGCGAGCTCTCTATCTTGGTGTAAATGAGCCAAAATTTGAGTATGTCAAAAATGATGAAGGTATCTATAAACCAATGTGGATGGTAACACTCCAAGATCTGGCAAATGTAAATACAAGTAATATTTTAATTCGCTACAGAGATGAGAGTGGCAATGAGTACAGTCTTATCTTTATGTACAACCATGAGTATTATGAGAATTTCTCAAAAGTTGGAACATGGCAAATTGCAAATAACAGAGTTGAAGTAGACAATGGCACAACAATTGTACTCCAAGGGACAAAACTCCTTATAAATAATCAAAGTTACGATATTTATGAGAGTGCGCTCAGTATTGGTTCAAACTACGATACACTCCAAATACATCTTCCTAAATTTATGTATAGCAATATCCATGATGGTGAGCGCTATGTTGATATTAATGAGAGTTTTGTAATTGATTTGAGCTATCCATTAACCGATGCCATGAAAAACAAAAGCTACTGCTCTTTAAGCAGACAGGGCTATCTTGGCAGTGATAATCTTAACATTACCTACAATAATCTTACAATGAGTGTAGTACCAGAGGAACTTCTTAAACGTAACGAGAAGTATATTCTTAATTGTGGAATCTCCTATGGAGAAGAGTTCTCCGGCTATACCATTAACTTTACATCAGAAGAGATGAATATTCCTATTATGAAAACCTTGCAAACAGCAAGTTATGATGAAAATGGGGACCTTATAGATAATGGAACACTCAAAGATGATGGTTACTACCAAAAAGGCTGGAGCATAGATAGATCAGGGAACAATACAGATGAACAAACAATGGTACTTGACAGTCGTACTAACCTTCTGTACTCTGATGAAGCAAATAACACTAACCTCTATACTCATAGAAGTGCAGAACTTGAGTGCCAAATCCTTACTCTTGAGGGGTATGATGACTGGCGTCTGCCAACAGTTAATGAGCTTATGAGCCTTGCTCGTTATGATGGTCAAGAGAGTATCGATAATTTTGTTCACTTAAGTACAAGTAAAACTGCTGTCACAAATGACAACTATGGCTATTGGACTTCTGAAAGAAATATTGACAGTACCACATACAATAGTGATGAGTACCTATTTGTAACACTTCCTAGTGCTTTACTAAACACAGACGAGAGTGATACAAAAAGAAGAATCTGTGTTCGTCAGTTTGAAACACGCAATGATGTCAAAGAGGATCTTAAAAAAGAGGGTGAGATTGTAATCGATAGTAAAAACAGCATAATGTGGACAGACAACAGTGATACGGACATAGACAGAACTTGGGAAGAGGCCATAAATTACTGTGAAACTCTTACACTTGATGGTTATGACGACTGGAGACTTCCAAACATCAATGAGCTCCAAAGAACAGCCGGACATATTAAAGATCTATCCGATGGACGAGGAGAACACTCTTTAAATCCTATCTTTACTGCAACAAATTATATGCAAGAGTTCTGGTCATCCACAACTAATGCAGATGCTTTAAGTGAAGCCTATATATTGAAAGGACTCTATGGTAGTATAAATAGTCTAAGTAAAACTGCAACAAGAAAAACACGCTGTGTAAGAGGGGGTTATTAATCCCTCTTACACTATTAGATTTACCAATAAATTTGACAAAGTGTCATATTTTTCTACTTTAGTTCTTTTTTACTCTACAATCCTATTTAACTTGAATCTAGGAAAAATCATGTCGACTGACAACACTCTTGCATCTCTTTTTGAACACCCAACTTTAGATCTTTATGCCACACTCACCTCCCCTCTCAACAATGGAGGAGCAGTCACGTTCCAGATATATGATGCTATAGAGTTTATTATGAAGAAAAAACTCATAAATGAAATAGAGTTTCTACTCCACCTTTTGGAGACAAACTCACTCACTCAAAATGCCTTAGAATGTTTTTTAAAACATATGATGTTTGATAAAAAAACTGCCTCTCAATTTGTTGCATGGCAACGCAACAATACAATATAGTAACAAAAAACAACCATACAATCTTTTATCACAAAAACTTAAAAGTTATAGTATAATAAAATATGAAACTTTTATTTATGCTCTCTTTTATATTCAATATATTAGTTCTAGCAAATGAGCCTATTCAGCCAATACCTCAAACTATGAAAGTAGATAGACACAAAGCAGCTTTAGGAAAAAAGCTTTTTTTTGATCGTCAACTCTCAGCAGATAAAACCATTAACTGTGCATCTTGTCATATACTGCATGATGGAGGAGATGATAATCTCAAATCTTCATTTGGTATTTATGGGCAAAAAGGTCCTATCAACTCTCCTACTGTATATAATGCTGTTTTTAATTTTAGAGAATTTTGGGATGGACGTGCTGCTGATCTTCAAGAACAAGCAGCCGGTCCCATTGAAAATCCAAAAGAGATGGGATTTAACTTTAAAGATCTCGTCATTCGACTCAATAAGACACCTTATAAAAAGCTCTTTCATTCTATCTATAAAGAGGGAATTACAAAAGAGACAATTACCGATGCCATTGCAGAGTATGAAAAGAGTTTAATTACTCCAAACTCTCCTTTTGATCGCTATCTTAGAGGAGAAGAAGAAGCTATAACACAAAATCAAAAAGAGGGCTATGCTCTTTTCAAAGCAAAAGGGTGTATCGCTTGTCATCATGGTATTAACATTGGTGGCAATATGTATAACAAATTTGGTATCTTTACAGATAGTAACTCAACAGATTTAGGAAGATATAATGTTACGCATAAAGAGCAAGACAAGTACTACTTTAAGGTACCTTCGTTAAGAAACATAACAGAGACAGCTCCCTATTTTCATGATGGAAGGACCTATAGCCTTAAAACTGCCATCTATCTTATGGCACAGTATCAACTTGGAAGAAAAATTACAGAAGAGGAAGTAGAGAAGATTATGGCCTTTTTAAACTCTCTCAAAGGCACTCTGCCAAAGGAGATTGAACCATAATGCAAACAAAAGAAAAATTTGATAACATCAGTATTTTACTCTCTTTCTTTATATTCCTCCTTATATCTCTATTTTTCTATCTCTACAGTATTGAGCAAAGTATTCAACACTATAAAAAAGACCACGAAAATGTCATCACACTTGAAATACTTGAAAAAGAGTTCAATGACTTTTCAATCACTATTAACCAATTTAGTAATTATGACAACATAAATCAGGCATTAAAAACTTTTCAAACAACTGTAATGACACTTGATAAAGATCTTCCCTTGCATTATCCAGACAATATCACTATGCATAAACAATTTACAACCATGCAAAAATATTTTCAAAAAGAGCATACAGATATTGAATATTTTAAATCACTCAACGCATCTCTTATTGCAGGTTCACACTTTTTATTTGATCTACAAAGAACAATTTCAGAAGATAAAACCATTCCACCTCATCTTAAAAATCGTATTAGTGAGTCACTCTTTTATCTCTTACGTTTTACAACAAGTGACTATATAAATAAAAATTATGTAATCACAAAACTCAATAAATTAACAGCTCTTTCCAAAAATAGTAAACATAAATTTATTCACAATTTTTATCAACAATCACTCATTTTGCTCAATACAGTTGCTGCACTCAAAAAAGTCGCTTCAGAGATACATCACTCTCAGCTTCATAATGCAATTTTACAACTCAAAAAAAATCTCGATAATAGCTATGAAAAATACTTTTTTATTCAAAAGATTATTGCACTGCTTTTCTTTGTTTCAACTGTTATTGTATTGATTATATTAATCATTGTTCATCTACACTCATTGAGAAATGAAAAAGAGCTCTACGCCTTTAAATATGCCATTTCACACAGCGATAATAGTATTGTTATCACTGATCCAGATAGAGCCATTACCTTTGTCAATGATGTTTTTGAAAAAAACACAGGCTACACAAAAGAAGAAGTTATTGGGAAAAACCCCAATATCTTAAAATCAGGACAACATGATGAGTCTTTCTACAAAGATCTCAATGCCAAACTCAATCAGGGTAAAAAATGGGAAGGAGAATTTATAAATAAACGAAAAGATGGCACTGTTTTTTATGAAAAAGCCTCTATTGTTCCTGTCTTTTTAAATAAACACCTTATTAGTTACCTTGCAATAAAACTAGATATTACAGAGTATATAGAACAAAATTTAAAACTTGCTCAAGCAGCAACAGTATTTGAAAATACAGAAGAGGCTATTATCATTGCTGATGCAGAAGGTAAAGTCATCTCAGTCAATACAGCCTTTAGTACAATCTATAACTACACAACAGAAGATATAAAAGGACAAAACTTAAGCATTCTTCACTCTGACATGCAAGATGAAAATTTTTATAAAAATATGTGGCAACAACTTGAAGAGCAAGGACTTTGGAGAGGAAAACTCATTAATAAAACAAAAGATGGAGAGCTCATACCTATTTGGTCAACCATTAAAAAGATTTCAGATAAACACAACCAAACAGTAAACTATACTGCTATTCAAACAGACTTGCGTGAGTTAGAAAATTCTCAAGCAAAAGCCAACTATTTAGCATACCATGATCCATTAACAGGCCTATATAATCGTGTCAACTTTGAGGAGTATCTCGCTCATGCACTTTTCCTCGCAAAAAGAAATAAAAATCTCTTAGCTATTTTATTTATAGATCTTGATAGATTTAAAGTTATCAATGATACGTTAGGACACGATATTGGAGATGAAGTTCTCATCACAGTAGCTAAGCGTCTCAATACTACCCTTAGAGAGAGTGATTTTATCTCACGATGGGGTGGAGATGAGTTTGTTGTTATACTTGAGAACCTATCACAAGCGAGTGAAGCGGCCATTATTGCAACAAATATCATCAATGCTTTAAAAGAGCCTATGCTTATTAATACACATCATTTAATCACTACAGCAAGTATTGGAATAGCTCTCTACCCTGATAATGCACAAGATTCAAATACTCTTATAAAATATGCTGACAGTGCTATGTATCTAGCTAAAGATATGGGGAAAAACAACTTTAGATACTACACTGAAGAGTTGTCAAAAGAGATACAAAACAAACTCAAAATTGATATGGCTCTCCATAATGCTCTAACAAAAAATGAAATTAGCCTAGTTTTTCAACCACAATATGAGATTGAAAGTAAAAAAATCATCTCCGCTGAAGTACTCGTACGATGGAATAATCCTGAACTTGGCTTTGTTCCACCAGATAAATTTATTCCAATAGCAGAGGATAGTGGAACAATTGTACCACTAGGTTATTATATTTTTGAAGAGGCATGTAGAGCTTATCAAAAGATGAAAAACAATAATCTGCACCTAGAGCAGATAGCTATAAATGTCTCTAGCATACAGTTTAAAGAGACAGAATTGTTACATACATTCCTCTCTATTGCAAAACAATATGATGTGAAACCATCAGAAATAGAGATAGAGATCACGGAACGCTTTATTATGGAGCATACAGAAACAAATATGGATATGTTACAAAACTTTAGAGATCATGGATTTAAGATCTCTATAGATGATTTTGGAACAGGTTACTCCTCTATGTCTTACCTCAAACAACTTCCAGTTGATACTATTAAAATTGACAAATCTTTTATTAGCGGTATATCTCATGGTAGCTCGGATAATGTTATTATTGAAGCCATTATTGCGCTTTCAAAAACACTTGGTTACTTCATCGTAGCAGAGGGAATAGAGACTCAGGAGCAAGAGGAGTTTCTTGCTCGTGTTCATTGTGATTTTGGGCAAGGATACCTCTACAGTAAACCAAAAACATTGGATACGTTTATTGATGAATATAGAGAAAAAAGTTAATCTTAAGAGCAGAAGTAACCCTTCTCTTTTGCTAAGAACTCCTCTATCTGTTGTGCTCTAACTGGTTTTGAGTAGTAGTAACCCTGAATATTTAAACACTTTTGCGTTACTAAGAACTCTTTTTGCTCCTCTGTCTCAACACCTTCTGCGATTACTTTAAGGTTTAAACTTTGACCAAGTGCAATAATAGCTTTAGTAATGGCAGCATCTTCCTCATCTTCAGGTAAATCCCTTACAAATGATTGATCGATTTTGAGTTTATTCACAGGCAATCTTTTGAGATATGATAATGAAGAGTAACCTGTTCCAAAATCATCAATAGCCAGACCAATACCCAACTCATTGATCTTCACTAAAATAGTGATCGCCTCTTCCGGATTTTTCATAATTTCACTCTCTGTAATCTCAAGTTCTAACCACTCAGCTCTACACCCTGTTTCATCTAACAATCTTTGTAAAATATCAAAAAAATCTTTTTGCTGGAGTTGCTTTACTGAAAGATTTAAAGACAACGTACCAGGAGAGAGTCCTTTGTCATACCATACTTTAAACTGTTGCATAGCAGATTTCATAACGAAATAGTCTAGTTTTATAATTAATCCGGTTGACTCAGCTAATGGAATAAATTTCGCAGGAGATATCAACCCATCTGTTGGGTGATTCCAACGAACTAAAGCTTCCATTCCCACTAATCTATTTTCAGCACCATTGACTTGCGGTTGAAAATAGACCTCAAACTGATTTGTTGTTATTGCATTACGTAACTTTGTCTCCAAACTTACTCTCTCAAGCGCATGTTCCGTCATCTCAGCACTGTAGAATTGGAAATTATTTCTTCCCTCATCTTTTGCTTTATACATTGCAGCATCAGCATATTTTAAAAGATCTTGAGCGATCAACCCATCCGTAGGATAGATACTAATTCCAATACTACAGGATATATAAAGAGTATGTCCATTTGCAGTAATTGGTGTTGATAAAGAGTCAATAATCTTTAAAGCTAAGATAGAAGCATGCTCCTCCTCTTTTAGATCATTCATAATAATCGTAAACTCATCCCCACTGAGACGAGCAAGTGTATCATCTTGTCGTAAAATATTAGAAAATCGACTACTCACTTGACATAAGACTTCATCACCAACATTATGCCCAAGTGAATCATTAATCGCTTTAAAGTGATCTAAATCTAGAAAAAGTACTGCAAAAGAGCGTTGACTTCGTTTTGATTTTTTAATTGCATACTCCAATCTATCCATAAAAAGTACTCTATTAGGTAGACCTGTTAGAGTATCATGATGTGCTAAATAAGCAAGGTCATCTTTTTGTTGTTGCAGTCTATTTTCCAAAACTTTTTGTTCTGTTATATCTTGTACTGTTCCTATAGAGATATTTTTATGCTCAACATAGTTTGTTTCACACTTCTCTTTAATATATTTGACTTGATTATCTTGAAGAAGTATGCGATAGGTAACAGTATAAGGAGTATGCTCTTTTATCGATTGCTCAAAGAGTATCTCAACCCTCTCTCTATCATCAGGATGAATAGCCTCACGAAAGAGTCTATAAGATAGAGTCTCTTCTTTTTGCATATTAAAGATTCTATAGAGCTCTTGTGACCATGTCAATCTATCTTCATCTATATGATACTTCCAACTTCCTATATGTGCCAGACGTTGTGACTCTTCTAAGATTTTATTTTTTTCAGCAAGTTTCTCTTCTATTTTTTTTGTCGATGAGATATCTGTTCTTGTACCAATAAAACGAGTAGCATCCCCATTCTCATTATAAAAAATACTCGCCCTTGCTAAAATCCATATATAATGTCCATCTTTATGACGTAACCGATGCGTATGTTCATATATTTCTTTTTTATGTTTAAAATGTTCCTCAAGAGAGCGCAATAAAGCCTCTTTGTCATCAGGGTGTACAAATTTTCTCCAAATATTTATATCATTTGGAAAGTTTTCCTCACTATAACCTAACAGTTTTTTTCCATTTTCTGAGATAAAGAACTCATTTGTTATAAGATCCCAATCAATAATAGAGGTATTACTTCCAACAAGTGCCAACTCTATACGCTCTTTTAAAAAAAGAACTTTAGACTCCTCTTGTAATGTCTTTTGGAACTGTTTAGAGACTCTCTGCACAGCCAATGCAAAATAGAGAATAATAATAGTTAAAAGGAAAAGAGCATTTGAATAGATGGGATTATCATTATGTAAAATCAACCAAACAACAACTATTCCAAGCATAGGCAGCATAAAAAAGAGGTACATTTGAAGCACAATACCAAGAGTAGATATACCCATAGCAGCCAATCCAATGGTAATTACGATAATAAAAAGATTATAATCTAAAGGAAGAGGATTGAACAAAAAAATTGATAAACCCCACGCAACACCCGCAAGAAGTGACCCTGCAGTAAATAGATGAAGCCACCAACGAATTCGCTTACTATCACAAAGAGTTGATTTCTCTTTTTCATATTTTTTTATATACCAATATCTAAAGGCAAAGACCATACTATGTAGGGCAATAACAAGTAGTGCATCTGAGAATTTAATATGTTCCCGTACCATATAGAGTACAAGTAAGATCCCCAAGTATAATGTTATGGTGTTAAGCTTTATATTTAAAAATATCTGTTCAAGTATAGTTTTGTTATTTGTATCTTGTATTGAGCGTTCGATAATATCAACCTTAAAAAATAAAACCTACTATTTTATCTTAATAAATCTTAAATATCTGTAATTTTGTGATATTTTTTTCTGTTATTTAAAAATTGGTTTTAAAAAAGTAAAAGGGAAATAAAGAGTGAAGTTTGCTAAGCCAGAAGGCTTAGACTTATTTTGCTAATGCTGCTTTAGAAGCTTCAACAACTGCGCTAAACGCTGCTGCATCATTCATAGCCATATCAGCAAGAATTTTACGATCAAGCTCGATGCCAGATTTATGAAGACCATTCATAAATGTTGAGTAGTTCATTCCATTTAAACGACATGCAGCATTAATACGGATAATCCATAATTTACGGAATTCACGTTTTTTCTGTTTTCTGTCACGGAACGCATACATTAATGAACGTTCGATTTGCTCTTTAGCTTTTCTGAAGTGTTTACGGCGACCGCTGTAAAAACCTTTCGCTAATTTTAATATCTTTTTGTGTCTTCTTCTACGAACAACACCTGTTTTAACTCTTGGCATTTCTTTCCTTTTGTTTTCTTTACCTAGCTACTCTTGCGTGGTAGTCAAGGTGCCACACTTGTGGTGGACTTGCCCAATCAATAAGATTGGAGATTAAATGATAAAACTAGTTTTAGTTAATCATTGACTTTATGTTTTTCTCGTCAGTCTTAGCAATCACTTTAGGACTGTTTTGATTACGACGAGTACCTGCATCTTGTTTTGTAAGAATGTGGCTTCTAAACGCTGTTCCACGTTTAACTGAACCGTTTTTCTTAACTTTAAAACGCTTTACAGCGCCTTTTACCGATTTCATTTTTGGCATCGATAATCCTTTTCGTAAAATTTGGGAACGCAATTATACCCAAACTTTTCTGATTTTTTGCTATACTTTGATTATGACAATAGATAATTCCATACAACACATACAAAATGCACTCAAAGATTTAGATAACGAAGTAGAGAAAATCCTTCTAGACTGGGGAATTCCTCTTAATGAAAAAGATAACCTTATGTTACCGATTTTACAGCAAAAAAGAGTCCTCACGCAAACATTAGAAGATTTAGAGTATCTCAAAGCTCATCCACCAAAACCAAATCAGCCTTGTGGAATTTCAAAATATAGAGATGATACTTAGTTTAAAACTTTAACTTTTAAGATGATTCTTACTCTATTTGTAAATTTCACATCGAAGAGATATTGTGTATTATCTCCTCGCATAGGAAAGATTTTAAACTTTTCCACACTGCCAAGCTTATCAATAACAAAAGCGATATCACCATCTATAGGATATTTACTTATCTTTTGAAGAGATTCTAATCTATAAAGTACCTTATCGTGAACAATATACGAGATATAGGGATTAATTCGCTGATGCAAAGAGTGGTTCACTTGAAAAAAGAGCAAATCAAAATCTTTATCTCCATTATCAATAACAATAGTTCTTTTTTTTGCAAAAGAGAGATCAAGATAGAGTGTTTTCTTTATACGCTCAAACTGTTGCAGCGATTCAACCTCTTTAGTATAAACAGCATTAACGCGATTTAACTCTGCATAACTTTTATATAAGAAGAGCATTAAAATAGATAAAATAGCAATAGAGACCAACAACTCAATAAGTGTAAAAGCACGTCTCATTGTAGTTCTACTCTCTTGAGCCTCATATCAAAGAGCTTACTTTTTACTATTGTCTCTCCTACTGTAAAAGTATTCATCTCAATATCAATTCTCTTTAGCTCTTTATACTCTATATCTACAGTTGTCTGCTTCAACTCTCTTCTAAGTTCATCATCCATATCAAAATCATCTACAAGATTATAGAGGGTAGTATGACTCTTATCCAATCCATATTTTTTATTCCAAACCAAAAAAGTACTCAGCTGTGTATAGTGCTGATCCTTCTGTATCTTCATAAAAAGATGATTTGTATCACCTCTCATCTTCAAAAGTGCTGCAATAACAACAGAGACTATCATAACTGCGACCATCACCTCTATAAGAGTAAAAGCTTTTTTACAGACCAATTCTCACAGCCTCATCTAGAGATGTCTCACCTGCTAAAAGCATCTCTCTTAACTGTTGAGAGATTGTAATAAATCCCTCTTTTTGTAGAGTATTTTTAATCGTATGTTCATCGGTAGTCTCTTTTAGCAGATCACGTACTTTATCATCCATTACCAAGAGTTCACCTATAGATCTTCGCCCTGCATAACCAGAGTAGTTACAGTGTTTACAACCGACTGATTTATATATTTTTGCACCACGCTCAAGATGGTAATCTCGTATGAAATTTTCAGCAAGGAGATCCTCTTCTTTACACTCTTGACATAAAATACGAACCAAACGCTGCGCCAAAATACCTAGTAGAGAAGAGGAGATCAAAAAGGGTTCTACACCCATATCTGCAAGCCTTGAGATAGTTGCTGCTGCGGAATTTGTGTGTAGTGTTGAGAAGACCAAGTGTCCCGTTAGTGCAGCACGCACAGCTATATCTGCTGTCTCTTCATCACGAATCTCTCCTATCATAATAACATCAGGATCTTGTCGCAAAATAGAACGCAATGCAGAAGCAAAAGTGAGTCCCACCTTCTCATTTACTTGAATTTGAGCTATTTTATCTGATTTATACTCAACAGGATCTTCTACAGTTATAAGATTTTTATAAGGCTCTTCTACCTCACGCAAGAAAGAGTGCAATGAAGTTGTTTTTCCACTTCCGGTAGGACCAGTAACTAAAATAATTCCGTGTGAAGCTCTTAGTAATTTTTGAACATCTTTAACAAGCGTAGTATTAAAACCAAGTTCGTCTATTTGGGGGATCTGTGAACTCTGCATTAAAAGACGCATCACAACCCTCTCTCCATAAAAAGTAGGCAAAATAGAGACACGCACATCTAAAATCTCTCCAGAAATTTTTATTTGCGTTCTTCCATCTTGAGGTATCCGTTTTTCTGAAATATCAAGATTTGAGATGACCTTTATACGACTGATGATGAGATTAACCACCTTTTTATCAAGATCTACATTTTTAATAAGCATACCATCAATTCTAAAACGAACTTCACCCTTTTTCTCTTGAACTTCAATATGAATATCAGATGCTTTTTTCTTGATAGCCTGATAAAAAAGAGCATTAACAAACTTTATTATTGGAGCAGACTCTTCACTTGTTAAAATATCGTTAGAGGTGCGTAAAAAATCTGTTAAAGAGAGATCCTCTTCGATATCTTCACTATTAGAATCTTCTTGCATCGTCTCCATAGCTCTATCGGTACGAAGTTCTAAAAATTTATTGTAAAGTCTATCGTAAGAGTCTTCATCAAGCATATACAAAGGGTATTTTATCTCAAGTTTTGAGTAGTAATTACTACCTTCTACAAGATAACGTTCAGTTGTAAAAGCACAAATCTCTTCATTATAAAGAGCAAAAAGAAGAAAGTTTTTTACACTTATCTCTGTAGAGAGTTCTTGCGGTTCATAGGCTTCAAGATTCAGATTATGAATTGTCTCTATCATCTTTATCTACTTTGTTTAGGAGTAAAAATATCTACTTGCTGTTTTGGCTCCGCTTTCTCTAGTTTATGTTTCTCTACCATTTCAAAAGCTTCCTTAT
>Ga0256828_1000379_pt1 | contig 30169 bp, 51 predicted proteins | sample CV88metaG_FD_185993 | JGI IMG/M metagenome (GOLD analysis project Ga0256828, IMG submission 185993) | Hydrothermal vent microbial communities from East Pacific Rise, Pacific Ocean - CV88 | ecosystem: Environmental > Aquatic > Marine > Hydrothermal vents | place: Pacific Ocean: East Pacific Rise...
TAAACTTAATCTCTCTCATATCTTCCTATCCTCATAATACTTATCAATTCTATCGCTAAACTTAGTAGCTACAATTCTTGCATTTTTAACAGCTTGTGATTTTTCATTTATATCAGTACTCATTTTTTGATTAAATTCAGAAATATAGTAAACTCTATTTTTCATATTTGAGTGAATTTCAAGCAAACTAAATGCTAAAGCTAAGCTTGACACATTTAATTCGTTATCTTCATCTAAAACACAAACTTTTTTAAATCTTGTTGGCTTAGATACTCTTTGAAAATCCTCAACAATTTGCATCTCATTTTCTGCAACTTTTAAAATAGTATCTCTTTCAAATTTACTATTAATTAGTTTTAAATGCTTGGGGTGATTTTTATACAGTTCTAACAGTTTGACCTTGTCGTCACTATCTATAATACTGCTCTGACAAGCTGTTGCTATACAATCCCATACTTTTAAAACACTTCTAAACTCTGAATTTTTATCTTCGTACATCTTTAAAAAACTTGCACTTAGTAAAAGTAAAGATAATTCTTTGCTAATATCTAATCTTTTATTAAATACTTTTCTTTGTTTGTTACTTAGTTTTGGATTTGGACTCATATTTTAATGCCTTTTTCAATCAGATAATTCTCTAAATTAGCTAATACTATTCTTTTTTTCCTGATAATTTCAACTGTAATAACTCTTGGCTCGAAAAAGTAGCTATCAAATACCATACGAAATGCCATATCGTTTTTATATGCATTTTGACTACCTATTTTATAAAACTTACCTAAGTTAATATGGTATCTCTCCCATAAATAAAAAATATCTGTAATTCTATTTTGTATTTTTTCTAACGAAGATACTGCAATATCTCTGCCATATAATGCTTTTTTTGCTTCCAATGCCATATAATTTCTTCCTAAAAATCTAAAATATCGAAAAGAACTTTTATTTTTTCTTTTTAGTGAATAAATCGCCATTACTTTATTTCTTTCAGTCGCCATAACTAAAAAGGTATCTCATCATTGTCATAATTCATTTGTGGCTGATTACCTTGACCTTGACTTTGTTGTGGTTGTTGGTTCTGCATTTGCTGTGGTTGCTGTGCATACTGTGGATTAGGTGCATTATGTGATGGTGCTTGATTTTGGTTGTCTGCTTTTCTATCAATAAAATCAAAGCTTTTTAGTTTGATAATTACTTTACTTCTGTTTTGTTGTGTTTGTGTATCTTGCCATACTTGTTGCTCTAACTCGCCTTGTATTCCTATGCGACTACCTTTATGAAAATATTGATTAATTAATTCAGCTTGTTTACCAAATACCGAAATATCAAAAAAAGATGTTTTTTCTACTTTTGTACCATCTTGTTTTTTATAATCTTGGTTTATTGCTATTGAAAAGTTACCTACTGCACTTCCACTAGGTAGATACTTTAGTTCCATATCTCTTGTTAATGTTCCTATTAATATTGCTATATTCATTTTAATCCTTTTAATATTTTATTATTTCTATATCAGTTACAATATCATCTTCATCTAAAATAATATTGCTATGCTTTTTAACCATCTCTAATTGCTTTAAAAATGGAAACTCTTTTAATTCGTATTTTTTAATTTTTGCTTCATTAAAATCAAAAGTTCCACTTTTTAATATTTCTACTCGTATTTTAATTTGCTTATCTTCTTTTGCCTTTTTTACAATTTTTAGACCTTGCCTAATACTCATTACACTTCCTTTCCAGTTCTTTTATCAATTCTAACTATTCCAGTTATATACCCTATTTCTACGATATGTTCATCTTTAATGAACATATCTTTTATTTGCTCTACTGATGGCTTATTCATCTCTATCACTTCCATCATCATTAAAACTATCAAGCATACTTGTATCTACTGTTTTAACTTCGCCAGTTTCCATATCAACTATTTCTGCATCTTCAAATAAATCTTCATTTTTATGTACAAATTTTTCAGCTTGAGTTTCTTTTTTAGTTTTTCTTCTAACTGTTTTTTTAATCTCTTGTTGTAGTTTTGGAACTTGGTATTTTTCTTTTAAATCAATATCTTCAACAGGTTCAACTTCACTCTCATCATATAGACCGTTAATATCAAATGCCATTCGTAAACATTGACTTTCTGCAACTTTTTTAAGCATTGTTTTTGGTTTTTCAGCCCAAAACTTCGTAGGTGTTCCATCTTTCTTTTTTTGCACATATTCACTATATTCAACTTCTGTTAAAAATGGTGTTTCACAATCTTTTCTTTTTATCTCACATATTGCAACTAAATCCTGACTCTCTGTCCATTTGCCATTCATAAGTTTTGGAGTGTCAATTAATTTTGTTGTTGTTTTGATACTTTCTAATTTACCACTTTGATTTGCTATTTTTCTAAAGGCATTTCTTCCTGCTAGCGGCTCTATTTTTGTAACCCATTGTCCATTAATATTTGCTTTTCTTTCAACAAAATAAATCTCACTTAACAATGGGTTTAATCCTAAACTTTTAGCAACTGTCATACAGTATTGCATCTCGTGTGGTGTTGTAGATGGTGGGAAAAATTGATTTTTTATTATCTTTTTTTGTTCATCATCAAAATCTATTAAATACTTTGCTTTATTTTCTACTAATTCTACTTGTTTATTTTCCATCTTATGCTCCTCTTTTTTTGTTAAGTTTTATTGTTGTTGGTTTTATACTTTCTTTTAATTCGGCTAAATCTTCATCTATTAATCCACTTTCTAAATCTGCTTTAATCTTAGTAGTGTCGAGTGTAGTTTTAACATATCCTAGTGCCATCAAAGTGGCTTCATCTTTGATATTTATACTCTTGTTAGGCTTAGGATTATAAACTGTTATAGATGATACTCTATCGCCTTGTAACTTATCAATTCCATTTGCCTGTAATAGATTTGCTACTTCCATTTTGATATGCTCTTTTTGCATCTTAGCTTCATCTTCTATCATTTTTAATTCAGCCTTAGCGATTTTTATTCTTTCAAGCTTATCATCTAAATTATCAAGTGCTAAACCTATATAATCGGTTAAGCCTTGTGGACTTGTATGCTCTAATTTATTTGTCATAACTTCAAGCATAAACTCTTTATCTACATTTTCTAAGCTCGTACTCTTTTGAGATAGTTTCATCATCATATTCATAATATTTCCTTTAACATATCATCAAGTTCCTCACTAAAATCATAATCATTATAATCTTTAGCAACATCTTTAGCTTTTATAATCATACTTTCTATTTCATCAAGATAATTTGCTCTTATGTCATCTTCAAAATATTGTAAAAATTTTTCTTGTTTGGCTTGTTTTTCTAAGTGACTGTTTGTTTCATAATTTACTCTACACATTGTGCATACCTTGTCTAGTTTGATGTATAATCATCTTTTCTATTCTTTTTAATAGATTTGTTTTTCTAGCTATTTCTTTACGAATAGCAACTTGTAATGTCCATAGGTTCATCTCTTTAGTTTGTTTCATAATATAATCCTTTTTCCGAATTGTTTTAAGTTATTTGCAAATAGACTTAATAAAGGCAACTCTTCACAAACATACTACTTTTTTATTTGTTGCCTTAATTAAATCTACAATTTTGTAAGATTTTTTTAACAATGGGTTTTTAAATATCTTAAAAGCTGTTTCGCTTTTGTTGTATGAATTGTAAGATATACTTACTTAATTACAACTTAATAATGTAAGTATAACTTACTAAATTTAAAAATTCGCAATAAGAGATTATATTTATGATTTTTTTGTGTATATATAATAAGGAGTGGTTTTTTTGTATTAGCATAATAATTGATTTGGAGTTATACTAATTTGAGGTGATTTTTGTACACAAATTGGCATAAGTCATTTATTCGCCTTAATAGGTAATATTTAAGCTATAATTAATATAATGTATATTATAATTCTTATATCAAAACAACAAAAGGATTTAAAATGACAAAACAAGAAATTTATGAAGAATTAGGAAAAGTAACAATAAACGAAAGAGATTATATATTAGTGAATAATGAAGTAATACTGCAAAATTTAAACTTAGATGACGATTGGTTTGAAATTGTAGATTATGCAGACGACGAAGAAACATTTAAAGACTATTCTTTTGAAAAAGTTGAGTATGTTGATGGAGACCTTTTTAAAAAAGAAGATGGGGAAGTTGTAGAAGTAGAATTTAAACAACCAACTGGGTGTGTAATAAGATATGAAATCAAATAAACCACCAAAAAAGGCTACAATCAAAGAAGTAGCAGAGTATTTGGGCAAAAGTCCACATACAGTTAAAGATTATGATAAAAAGAAGCTGTTACTTATGCGATTAGGATTGGCTTCTTTGCAGAATATCAGAACAAGTAAATAATACATTGTTCTGTACTAAAAATTAATAACCACAAGAATTTATCTACAAAATCTGTTATCACAACATATTTATTTCAACATCATCAAGGCAGTAAATGCACTACCAGCTAAAAAGCCAAGTAGTATGTAGGGTATGTATTTAATCATTCGTATATGATAACACTTCATATTTTATATAGTTATTTGTAGCTTCATATATTTTTATTTTAATATTTTTAAAGTTAATTGTTGTTGGCTTGTCTTTGTTTAATTTGTATGTTAAATCTTGAAAAAATGCTGGTCTTATTAGGCTTCCAATAAACTCTCTGTATGTAAGTCTAAGAGTGTCCCCTTGAACACCTTGGTATAATAATTCTGTTTTAAAATTATTATGATTTGTGTCAAGAATTATTGTTGGCTTAAATTTATATTTTAAAGCTTCCTTGTTGTTTATACATCTATACTTCATTTTAACAGCTTTGAATTTTCGTTCTTTACCTCTTGGAATACAAAAAGCATCCTTATCTAAAGGGTTTAAAATTACACCATTGTATGAATATGTTTTTGTGCCATAAAAGTCTTTTGTCTTAACTAAAGAATTTCCAGTATTAACTTTAATTATTGTATTTATTTTTGGCTCTTTTGAAAATATTTTTTCACTCTTTGACGAACACCCACTAAAAGCAAATATTGCTATAACTAATACCCCTATCCGCATTATTCTTTTCATAATGTTCCTTTTAAGCTCGACCAACAAGTTTTAATCTTGCTAATCTGTTATTTAATTTATTTTTATTTATAGCAACTACTTTAGATACTTTTAAATTATCTATTTCTTCACTATCTAATCTTACCACTTTTGTCTTAAAAGTTTCGCTTTGATTATAAGGTATAAACTCTATCATATAATTATCATCATCTTTATTGTATATTTTTATTGCACTTTCATTTTCTAAAGAGTAATGTACTATATCACCATTTTGCACTTGTGCATTTGGGTCACATATGATTTCATCTCCATCTTCAATATCAGTTGCCATACTGTCACCATTTGCAATAACACAATACAAATGTTCGTTCCATTTTTCAGCATTAATTATACAGCTCATACCCTCGACTTGTAAAAAGTTTATCTCGCTTCCTCCGCAAGATGCAGTTCCAACGATAGGTACTTCTTTTACTTCTCTGCGACCTACAATATTAATTGACAGTAATTCAATAATTTTTTCCATATTTTCAAAAGTAGGAGTATTGTTCCCTGCTTCATAATTTGCGATAGCCCCTCTGCTTACACCAATTAATTTTGCTAGTTTTTCTTGAGATATTTTTTTATTTTTTCTCGCTTCTTTTAATTTTTCACCAAAACTCATGTTAGTCCTTTTTGTAAAATGTATTTTAACATCTAAATTGTAAGATATACTTACTTATTTAAGCATTTATAAAGTAAGTATATCTTACAATATGCCTTATGAAAACAATTAAAATAACAGAATTAGCAAAAAAACTAAATATTAATCATTCTGCCATTTCATTATGGAATAAAAAGAAAAAAATACCCGCTGGAAGAATCTTTGAAGTTGCAAAAATTATTAAAGTGAGTCCTATTTCTTTAAATAAAAATAATGATTTGTTATTTAATATGATTAATTCTACTCCAAAAAAAGACAATATAACAAGAGTACAATCACAAGACAATCACAATACTAAGGTAATTTAATGCATGAGAAATATGATAATAGCAAGACACTGAAATTTAGTAATAACGATATTAAAATTATTCAAGAATTATCAGATAAGCATAATTTTAAAAGTGATAGCGACTTAGTTAGGCATTGTATTAATTTTGTAAATGCACTTGATAAAAAAAATTTATATATTGAAACAACTGCTAAGTTAATTGAGGGGTTAGAGTAAACAATGATAGTAAGTACATCACAGGGTAACTGTTCGCAAGGTCTAGTTGGTCCTTGCCTTGTGATGTACTTATTAGAAAAGATAAAAGGACCAATTATGAAAAATATGAGAAAAGCATTTAACTTTTATTCATCTTATGATGAAGTTATACAAGATATGAATGACAAGCAAATAGTTTTATTCGTTAAATCACTACTAGATGTGCAGTTTTTTAGAAAACATATATCTGAAATAAAGTTTGAAGATAAAATATTATCTATATGCTGGAAGGGTATGAAGCACTCTATACACAAACAAATAGAGGGTTACTGTAATGCAAATAAATTAAAATATGATGATTTATTTGATGCCTATGAGGCACCTTATAACCCTACCCCTGAGGCACCTTATCAAGATACCCCAATACAAGAGGAAGGACAAGGACAAGAGAAAGAACAATTAATAACAGAGCAAGAAGAAAGATTTGAGAAAGTATGGAAAGCTTATAACGTAAAAACTATTGCTAAAGGAAATAAGAAAAAAGCTTTAGATAGTTATAAAAAATATATTCACAATAAATCTAGCAAAGATATAAAATTAGTTTTAGATTTGGAAGCTAAAAAAGAATATGGAATTAGACATTTATCAACTATCTTTAATAATTTTGAAGAAGCATTAGAAATAGCAAATGAAACTTTAACTGAAGATATAAAAGAAGATAAAGATAGATTTGAAAGAGTGATAGGCTAACAATGTTTAAAAAAGAAGATTTACTAATAGCTAAACAGAAAGCATTACTTGTTTCAAAGATACATATTTATGATGATAAATTTATAGATTATGAATTAAATGAAAAATGCTTTACTGGTCCATATAAACTATTAGCAAGAGCTATAAATAAAGTTCAAGAGAAATATGGATTTATAGATGAAACTTATTTAGTAGATTTTCTTATTGAGCATAATAGCTTTAATAGTCAAATAGAAAAAGTATTTTTAGAATTATTAATAACTACTGGCTTACCATTTACAATTGCAATGCAATATGAAAAAGATTTAATTGAAAATTTAATCAGAAAGGATATTTAGAAGTGTATGAAAAATTAAAAACAGATGCTAAAGAACTAGAAAAGAAGTATCTAAAACTTAAAAATGAAGAAGTAGAGATAATTGATATTGTATATGCAAAAAAACAATATTTAAAAAAAGAAATGGAGGTCCTAGAAGCATTAGAAAATGATGATAAAAAATATAATCCATTTCAACCACAAAGATTAACTGAAATTGTAGGAGCTAGTTATGAGCTTGTAGGCTTAGATTATGTTCCAATGTTAAAAGGTGCTTATAATGTTTTAACTGGTCGTGGTGGTAGTGGTAAAACAGCAGTAGCATTTAGAAGTATGATTAAATATTTAAAATTAAATCCAAAAGAAAAAGGATTGGCATTTTTTAGTGAAGATAATCGTGTTGAAATTGAAAAAAGAATTAATATTATTTGTAGTGATGAAAAGATTGATAAGGAAGATATTTTAAACAGAATTGATTTTGTAACTGTTGAGACTGATAAAAAAGTTAGGTTGGTAACAAAAACAAAAAATGGTGTAATTGCTAATATGATTGAAACTGCAAATATTATTAATTATTGCATAGATAAGAATATCAAATACATAATACTTGACCCATTAAAAAGATTTCATAGTGTAAATGAAAACGATAATAGTGAGATTGATATTTTAGTTAGAGATGTATTTATTGAAATAGCTACTAAGACTGGTGCTGTATTAGTTGTAATTCATCATAGTGCTAAAGGAATTGGAAGCGAAACAATGTCAAGAGGTGCTAGTACGATAACTGATAGTGCAAGACTTGGTTGGAATGTTGGAAGAATATTTAAAAAAGATAAACATACTGGAGCTATTATTTTTGATGAAGAAATGAAAAGTAGAGTAATGCTTACTTGTATCAAAGATAATCAAGGTGCAGAAGAATTTTTAAGAATTAGAAAAGATGGAACTATTCCGCACCCTCTTTTTAAAGCAATTCCAAATGTAACTATTACAAAATTTAAAGATGAACCTGAAATAAATACAGATGAAAATTTAACGGACTTCTTTTAATGAAAATATTAAATATAAATAATAATCAATTTAAAGGTGAGTATATGCAGTTTAAAATAACAAAGAGTGGGCTAGAAAGAGTTTTTATAGAAAATAGGAACATTGGTAAGGCTAAAGACAAAAAGGGGTTTGGATGCAAGATATAAGATTTTTAGATTTTGTAGCTTTTTTAATTATATTTTTTCAATGGTTTTTTATTTATTCATTAGCTGCAGCCAATAACAAAATAGCAAAAGAAATTGAGAACACTATTAGACTGCTAGAGATTTACAAAAAATATATAAATAAAAAAGATAATGAAGATTTGCAAAATTTTAATGAATTTATTTTAAAAATGAAGGAAAGTCATGCGTAATAAATTCGGAGCTAAAAAAGTAACCATTAATAATATTAAATTTGATAGTAAAGCAGAGGCTAGAAAATACAATGAGTTAAAATTATTATTAAGAGCTAAAAAGATTAAGAATTTAGAATTGCAACCTAAATTTAAAATACTTGATAGTGCAACATACAGATGTAACTTTACTAAAAATAATAAAACTAAAATATCAGATTTATATTATACACCTGATTTTGCTTATACAACTTTAGATAATAAAAAAATTATTATTGAGGTTAAGGGAGTAAAAACTGAAGCATATCAGATTAGAAAAAAGATGTTTTTAAATTTGATGGAAGATTTTGGAGTGAGCGAATTTCACGAAATAGTTAAAAATGATATAAAAATTTATAAGGTTTAATATTTGAAAAATAATCAAGACAAAGCAAGAGAGATAAGCGAATATTGTTTAGGAAGAAAAGGCTTTACATCTGTAAGACTTGAAGATTTTAAAGACCAATACGAATGGCAATTGGAAGTGAAAGAATATGCTAAAGCAATGCATAAAACTATACTAACTCTTGAATTGAAAGATTATTACGACTTGGGAACATTTTGTATTACAAATCAATTAACTATGGCTAATGTAATGCGACAAGCTGTTTTATTTGTCTTAGAAGAGATTAGAAAAGATAAATTAGAATTTGAAATTATTAATCCTAAAAAAATTAAAAAACCTGATGAAAAATTTAAAGTAAGAATAACACCAGCCACAAAAAAGAAACAGGAAGAAAGTAAACAAGGAGAACTATTTTGAAGATTAAAGATGTAATAAAACTAGCAGAAGAAATTGATAAATCAGTTTTAAATGATGATGATAAAATAAAAGTTTTAATGATGAAAATATATGAGTATCAACAAAAAGAAGATATTGAAAAGATTATTGATGACACTATTGTTGAGATGCAAATAATGGAAGAATTAAACTGATGAATTTATATAAAAATAGTGAATGTAGTATTTGTGATTGTTTTATGTGTGAAGTTAAAATAAAAGTTAATCCAAATACAAATGAAAAAATAATTATTTGTAAAGATTGTTGGATTAATTTAGTAAAGGAGAATAAAGCAAATGGATTATAATTTTGAAGATGAAAAAAAAGAAAATGCAATGGCAATATTTTTAACAGTAATTGCAATAATAGTATGTTTGATAGTAGTATTTAATTAATAAAATAAAGGAAAAAAGATGAATGATAAAATAGATAATTTAATAAATGGTAAAAAAAGTGAAGAAGTAAAAGATAATAATGATTTTTTTGAAGAAAATGAGAAGATAGTAACAGTTATGCAGAAAGAGCTTGATAGATTATACGAAATATGTGAAATTTTAGCTAAGCAAAGAGACAAAGTAACTGTTGAAAATGAAGCCTTAAAAGATGAATTATTAATTTTAAAAACAAATAGTGAGCCAGTTAGTATGGGTTTGGATAAATATGAAGAGATGATAAAGATAGCTATTGAAGCAAAGATTGACTAATGGAGTTTTTATTTGGTTTAATATTCGGATATGTTTTTGCAACAAGTGATGAATATTTTAAAACAGATGATTTGTTTAGTAGAGATAATAACTCTACTAAAGTTATCAAGAAAAAAGATTAAGGATTTAAGGGGTATTATTTGGCATTATCTACGAGAAAAAAGAACATTATAATTGCAGATTGGAAAACTGGGTCTTTTACTAAGAAAGAATTGGAAAAAAAGCATAAAATATCATTTAAAACACTAAATAAATTGGTAAGTGGAATTTTACCAACAAATGCCGAAGCAGTAGATGTTTTATGTGAAGCAGAAATGGTTAAAAAGTCCATTAAAAATCCAGTAGAACTAAAAGCAGTGGAAAATGTAGTTAAAAATAGGATTATGGTAGATGATATTACTTGTATTATTGCAAATGGAGTTAAAGAGTTAGCTAATAAGAAGAAAGCACAAAAAGTTGTTACAGTTGGCTTAGGAGATGGAGTTACAAGAACAGAAATAGTTGAGTATGATTTACAAGCAAAAGATTATAAAGATATGCAAGATACAATCGATAAAGCGAGTTTAACTTTAGGTGTTAATCAAAGACATAGTAATAATTTAACACAAATTAATAACCAGAATCAACAAACACAAAGTCAACAAGGCTTTATAATCAAGGTGGAAGATTGAAAGAAATAGCACTTAATCGTAAGCAAATGGACTTTTTAACATCAAAAGCTACTAATACAGGCTTTGTTGCTGGTCTTGGTAGTGGTAAGACCTTTGTCTCTACATTAAAAACTATTAAGATGAAGATGGAAAATCCAACGGAAACAGTAGCTTATTATTTACCTACTTATGGTCTAATTAGAGATATTGCTTTTGATAAATTTCCTACTCTTTTAAGCGATTTAAATATACCTTATAAATTAAACAAATCTGATAAAGAAATCCATATTGATAACTATGGTAAAATCATTTTTAGGAGTATGGATAACCCTGAAACAATAGTTGGGTATGAAGTATTTTATAGTATTATTGATGAGTGTGATATTTTAAATCGTGATAAAATGTCTATTGCTTATAATAAAATTATGGCAAGAAATAGACAAAGACACCCTCAAGGGAAATTAAATCAAATAGATGTGGCTTCAACACCTGAAGGCTTTAAATGGTTTTATCAAAGATATGTAAAAGAGTTTAACCCTAATACCGATAAGTTAGTTAGAGCTTCAACTTATGAAAATAAACATTTACCAAATGATTATATAACTAATTTAGAACAACAATATCCACCAAACTTATTAAAAGCATATTTAAATGGCGAATTTGTAAATCTTAATAGTGATACAGTTTATTCATATTTTGATAGAAAAAAGCATCACAAAATAATAGAACTATTACCTGATGATATTATTCATATCGGTCAAGACTTTAACTACAATGGAAGTGTATCGACTGTGTTTATAATTAGGTATATAAATAATATTGAATGTGTATTTATGATAGATGAATTTACATCTAAAGATAGCTATGGAATTGTAGAAAATTGTAAAAGAAAATATCAAAATAGGATTATAAATATCTATCCAGATGCGAGTGGAAATGCAAATAAAACTAATGCAACAGTTACTGATATTCAGATACTTAGACAAGGCGGATTAAATGTCTATACTAACAATAAGAACCCACGAGTGCAAGATAGAGTTAATAGTGTAAATGCCTTGATTTATAAAGATAGATTTTTTATTGATACTAACAAATGTATTAAAACAACAGAAGCTTTAGAACAACAAGCATACGATTTAAACGGAGTGCCTGAAAAGTTCAATGGAAGTGCTACGATTGATGATTATAATGATAGCTTAGGTTATTTTATTTATTATAAATATCCATTACTAGATAGAACCGTATCAACAACAACATTTATATTATAAAAAAGGAAAAGAATGACTTACATACATAGAACATATTTAATAGAAGATATGAGAATAATATGCAAAAGATTAGGATTTGAATTTCAGCAAGAGGTGGGCGATATTTTTACCATTAATCATATAAGATTTAATTGTTTAAAAGATGCCTTGACTTATATTTATGAAAAGGAAAGTAAGAAATGAAAACTAAAAAAGAATGTATGATTTGTGGAGGAGGACATCATTATTATAATTGCCCTAACGACAATATACAAGAGGACGGTAGTGTTAATATTTCAAATGAAGATTTAAATTTATTAGTAAACTTGGTAAATGATAAAATATCAAGCATAAGAAATAATAATAGATACAAATTACTTCATAAAAAGCTATTAGATATTTTAATACAATAATTAATACCTTTTAAATAACCCCCTAATCAATTAATATATAACTAAAAAAGGTTATGTATGATTGATTATATAATGCCCGAAGTGTCTAATAAACTTAGCACTTGGAAATTAATAGACAATGTTTCTGATGGTTGGGCTGGTATTGAAAGTAATATTGAAAAATTTGTTCTTCAAGAAGATGGCGAAGAGCAAAAAAGTTATGATAATAGAGTAACAAAATTAACACATTTTGATTATTTTAATAATACTGTTGATGGAATTACTGGTCTTATATTTAAAAATAGAATTAAACTAAGTGAAGATACTCCTACTCAAATATTAGATTTAATTGAAGATATAGATTTAAATGGAACTCATTTAGATAATTTTATAGCAAACTCATTTAAAAAAGCACTTCAAAAAGGTGTATCATTTACTTTAGTTGATTTACCAAAAGTAGAAGAACTTAAAAATAAAGCTGATGAAATAAATCAAAACATAAGACCTTATTTAATAGATATAGCACCTGAAAATGTAACAGCTTGGAAAACATCTAAGATTAATAATAGAACAGTTTTAACAATGGTTAAAATTAGAGAATTTCAAACAATAGATGATGCAAAAAACCCTTATGCAATAATTCAAAAAGAAGTTTTTAGAGTATTAAAAATCGGCACTTGGGAATTATGGGAAAAAGATGACAAGGGTAATGAAGCATTGATTGATGATGGAACTACAAATTTAGATTATATCCCCTTTTATTGCTTGAATTTATCAAAAGAGGACACATTCTTATCTAAATTACCATTTTTAGACCTAGCAAAGTTAAACATAGCACATACTCAAATATTCACAGACACTAGACATTCAGCACATATTGCAAGTGTTCCAATGTTGAAACTTTTAGGAATACAAAAAGATGAGCTAAAAGGCTTTATTGTATCAGCAAACAAAGCTATAAGCTCAAACAATTCAGATGCCAAAGTTGATTGGCTTGATTATGACGGAAAAGGTGTCGCAGTTAATGATACTTTGATGCTTAAAATCGAAAAGAGAATGGCTGAAATTGGATTAAATGTTTTAGCTGGAAGCGACAACAATGGAAATGTAACAGCAACAGAGATACGAATATCCACAACAAAAGAGCAGAGCAAAATAACTAAGTGGGTGAATAATTTATCTGATACTTATAATAATATTTTACTAGCTTTAGCTGGGGCTTATGGGCTTAATTATGGTGGAAGTATAGAAATAGAAGCTGATATTATAAAAGAGCCTTTAACACCACAAGAGATACAAGCATATTCATCTATGGTTAGTAATGGGCAAATGAGTATAGATACTTTATGGGCCACATTAAAAACACATAAAAATTTACCTGATGAATTTGATGCAGAAGTCGAAAAAGAATTAGTATCAGTTGATGGATTACCTTTAAAAAATGAGTAAACAAACTTTAGAGCAAGAATTATTGAAAGATTTTTTAATGCTTGAAAGATACAAGCCTGAAACTTTAGGAGTAATCACTAATAATTTAGAATTAGCAGTTAAAAATATAATTGACTTCATTTCTAATACTCAAAACAAAGCTAAAATTAGAACATTTATTAAAAAAGAGATGAATGTTGCTTTTAGTGAGCTAGACACCCTACTTTTAGATGATATTGATAAAATAACTGATGCAACTTGGAGTAAAACAGCTACAACTATGAGCCATTTTTTAGCTAAAGATTTAGTTCAAAAGATACCTAAAGCAATGCCAAAAAGAGTTAAGGAAAAATTACTTAATCCTAATCGTGATTTGATGGGTAATAATATAGATGATTTTAAATCAAGTTTTATTTATAACAATAATAATAAATTAAGACAAACTATTTTTAATGGCTTTGAAAAGAATTTAAGCACTCCACAAATTGCAAAAGAATTAAAACATATAATCGCATCAACACATAGAAACCAGCTTAAAACAGTAGTTAAGACTTCATTGTTTAGTGCAATTAATGAAGCTAAAGATGAAATGTTTAACGATATTTTTAAAGATGATAAGAGTATTGTTTGGAGATATACGAGTGCTTTAGATACTAGAACATCTTTATATTGTATGGAAGCGAACGGATATACAACTAAAGATAAATCTAAGGCAAAATATAAGCCAAACTCACATTATAATTGTAGAAGTATGTGGACTATTGAAAGTGATTTAGTTAAAACCCAAAAGGTCGTGCAATGGGATGGTAAAATTGTAAATCATAGAGATGGAACTCACTCTACTAAATATAAAGTATCATCTGTAAAACAAATTGATAAAAATTCAACACCTAAACAAGTATTTGACAGTTTTGATGAAAAATATCAAATTAAATACATGGGTAAAAAGAGATTTGAATTATATAAGCAAGGTCGTTTAAAATATAGCGAAATGATTGATATTCAAAGAAATAAATTTATACCATTGAAAGACCTACTATAAAACTTGTGGAAAAATATTAATAGCTTTTTCCACAACTCCACTTACCTATTTTAATACCTTTTTTAAATACTCTAATACTCGTAATATACCTTTAGACTGGATAGTCGAATAAGAGTTGGATAACTCAAAATAAAGGGAACACTATGAGTAAAGCAGAACAATTTAAAACATTTATTAATGGTTTAGAATTAGGAGATGAAGTTAAAACGGATATTTTAACTAAATTTGGGAATGTAGATAAAAGTTATGGGGAAATCATTGAGGACATTAAAACCTCAAGAGATGAAACTAAAACTAAATTAAACACTTATAAAGAGCAATTATCAACTGTTAAAAATACTCTTGGCTTAGATGATGATTTAAGTGAAGATGCAATTAAACAGAAACTGAAAAATAGTAGCAATGTTGAAAAAATAGAAGAAAAATATCAAGGTGATTTGCAAAAATTAAGAGATGAGTTATCTAAAGCTTCTAAAACTATCGAAGATAATAATTCAAAGTTTGAAGATTTAACTTTTAAAACTACAATTATTGATAATGGACTATTAGAACCTTTTGTTGATGAAGCAATGGCTCGAAACAATATTATCGAAATGGTTAAAGATAAAGTTATCTTTCAAGATGGACAGATATTTGCAAAAGACGCAGTTACTGGAAAAATTGCAACAGATTTAACTACGGGTAAGCCTTTAGGTGTAGATAGTGTAATAAATGACATTAAAACAAATATAAATCCTATGTATCTAAAACCTGATGTAAAAGCAAATGGTGGTGGAGCTAATAGTGCAACAAATACGAATAATGGAACTTTGAAACGGTCTGAAATGTCAGCAAGTGAAAAAGGAAAATATATAAGTGAAAATGGGCAGGAAGCTTATTTGAGCTTATCTAAGTAAAAAGGAAATTAAATGGCTTTAAAAATAGATGATAAAATAGTACATGCAACTGCGACAGAAGTAATTATGCAAAATGGTGAGAACTTCACAAATGGAACAAATGGTGCTATTGTAGTATCAAGTGAAGCAATTATGGGAGATTTAGAAGCTACATCAATGTTGGGTGAAATTGCAAATATTATTGGTGGTAGAGACATATCAGCTTCAACAGATGCAACAGTTAAGCAATTAGCTACAAGAGATGAAAATAATATCAAATTATATTGGGGAACTGGTGCTATTGAATTCAAAGTGGTAGATGCTACAAGATATGGTTCAGATGCTGGTGCATTTAGTGTTGCTATTGGTGAACAAATCGGTAAGGGTATTGTTATGTATATGCTTAATGGTGCTATTGCTGGTCTAGTGGGCTCAATTAGTTCACAAACTGATTTGGTAACTGGTGATGGAGCTTCAAAAGTTACACATTCATTATTAAATAACGCATTAATTCCATTTGGTGATGCAAGAGACAGTATTGTTTGTTGGGTTATGAATGGTAAAACTTATGCTGATTTAGTTGAAGCTGGACTTGGAATTGCGACTTCTAATGTTGCTGGTGGTGTTGTTGCTGATGGTTCAGTTGGTACTTTAGGCAGACCTGTATATATGACTGATAGTGCGTCTTTAGCTATGAAGTCAACAGATGGTAATGATACTAATAGTAATGGTATTTTAGGATTGTCTCAAAGTGCTATAAATGTAGTTGAAAGTGCATCAAGAACTTTTGCAAATGAAATTATTACAGGTAAAGAGAATATTATGTATAGAATACAAGGCGAAGGTGAATTTATGCTAAATATTAAAGGCTTTAGTTGGAAAACTGATGCTGGTACTAACCCATCTTTAACAGCTCTTGCGACAAAAGACAACTGGGATAAGAAAGCAACAGATATTAAAGCAACTGCTGGTGTTTTACTGAATGTAGCATAGTAAGTAGTATCTAATGACTTATATTTATTCAGATAAAAAGGTCGATAATCTTCAAGGGTGTTATATAGCACCCTTTAGGTTTAAAGAAATTGAAAAAAATGCAACAAAAGTATTTACAGATAATGCAGATATAAAAAAAGCATACTTAAATAAATGTGAAGTTCTACCTATTAAAAAGAAAGTAGTTAGAAAAATAATAAAGGAAAAAGATGAATAAAATTAAACTTCTAATAAAGTCAAATGCTAAAGAAATATTAGCAACTGCTGTATTAGTATTGCTTATTTTTGTTGTATATGGTTATAAACAATATAGAGTATTAGAAGCTAATATAAATACAACTTCTAATATACAAGATAAAGCAATTAAAAATACTGCAAAAGCTATAAAAGATATAAAAACTGTTGCAGAACCTAAAAAAATAAAAAAAGCTATTATTAAAACAGTTGAAAATAAACCTTTGTCTATACCAAAATGTACACCAGCGGAGATTAATTATACTTTAAAAAATACAGATAATTTATTATCTAATAAAAACTGGCTAGTACTAGACTTGGACACTTTCAAAAAACTAAAAACTATTACTAAGTCTGGTAAAAAATATGTGTATTATCAGCGTTTTGGCAAAGAAGATGTTTATATTACTATTGCAAAAAAGATTAAGTAGTATTTTTTGGAAAATCTTAAAAGTAATACTATATCCCATTAAAATATTTAGGATATTTTTAAAAATAGTAAATATAAAATTAAATGAATGGTTTTAAAAAAGACGAGTGTAAAGCTTGTCTTTTTTTATTGTCTAATAAAGGTTAAAAATGATAACTAAAACTGCAATCTTGATATTATTATCCTTGAAATTATACGCATTTCCTCCCTATAAAATTGTAGCAATGTATTTTGATGAATTAGCTTTTATTGTTGATGTTGAAGGTGTTGATATAAAAACAAAAGTTAAAAATTGTGTACCTATAAAAGGCAAATTACCAACGATACAATGGCTAATGAAAAAAAATTTAAGAAAAAGAACCCTTAAAGTAGAACACCTTGAAATAAAAAACAAAGTTATAACGGGGGTGTTTTATGTAAACAATGAAAATTTATCTAAAATATTTAAGAAAAAGGGCTTATGTAAATGATACCTTTAAAAAAATCAATGTATCTAATAAAATAAAAGTAATAATAAAAAGGTTACAAATGACAGATTTAGAGAATAGAGTTGATAAGATTGACGATAGATTAAGAGTTATTGAAAATAGTAATTCTACATTAAACGAAACAATGAAACATCTATCACATAGCTTAGATAATTTTGTGGATAAATTAGACAAGCGAGAACAATCAGATAACGCAAGATTTAATAAATTAACTAATATCGTTTATATCGGTATTGGTGGTTTGATTGTGTTTCAATTTTTATTGACAAATGGATTAATTAAGGTTGGTGGCTGATGGCAATAGATACTACAATAAACGGAGATAATGCAAATAGCTATATAAGCATAGAAGATGCTAATGATTACTTTATGGGCAGACTATATAGCGATTTATGGATTAATGCAGATGATATTAAAAAAGAACAAGCTTTGCGAACAGCTACTGCTCGTATTGATATGGAGAAATTTTACGGAGATAAGCAACAATCATCACAAGCTTTAAAATTTCCACGAGTAAATATAGGGTATTTAGATGGTGTCTTGATAGATGGAATATTACCTAAAACACTATTAAATGCTACATGCGAGTTGGCTATTTATTTGCTTAGCAATGATATGAGTAAGCCTAGCGTAGATTTAAGTGGTGTTCAAAAATTTAAAGCTGGTAGCTTATCAATAGACTTTGTAGAGCCTGATAAAAATGATAATGTAACTGTAGATAATAATGAACTTCCACCATTTGTTAAATACTTATTAGCTGACTTTAGTAAAACAGTTGCTACGAGTGGATTAATTGATATAGGTCGTTAATATGTTTACACAATTTAAAGACATTGCTTATTCAAATATACAACGATTTGGCAAAAAAATATCACTAATTAAAAAAGGTAGCTCTACTTATGTAGCTGGGCAAGGAATAGTTAATACTGATGATACAAAAATAGCTATCTATGCCATTATAGATAGCTTTGAAAATGTCGAGATTGGAGAGTTGATAAAAGCTGGAGATATTAAAATTATTGTTGCTGAAAATGATATTAAATACAGTATTTCAGATGATAAAATTGAAATTGACAATATTAAATATAACATTATAAATGTAAATAAGATTTATGGTGGAGATATTGTTATTACCAATGAAATTCAACTGCGAAGATAGTTAAATGATGACTTCAAATATAGTACAGTTTTTAAAAGATACAGATGCAAAAATAAAAGCAGAAGTTAAAAAACAAGATTTGGACGCTAAAAAAATATTAACTGATGCCTATTCATTGATTACAAATAATAGTCCAGTTGATACTGGTCAATTTGTAGCTAATAATATTATAACAATAAACAAATCAACATCAGTAACGATAGATAATCCCACGAGCAAAAGCGAAGCCGTTTTGGAAGCAAATAGTTTAATTAGAGGTTTGAACACTAAAAAAGATTTTACATTCATTATTCAGAATAATTTACCTTATGCTGATAAGCTTGAAGCTGGACATAGTAGTCAAGCAGAAGCTGGTGTTTATGGAGTTGCAGAAGAGATAATAAGAGATGACATCAAGAGGAGCAAAAGATGAATTTATCAGCATTAAAAAGCAGATTAGAAGTATATCTAAATACAAATATTACAGATGTTGCTATCAAATGGGAAGATTTAAATATATATACTTTAGATAGCGAAACACTCGAGCAAGAAGATATAAATGCACTTGATATTTTTATATCGCCATCACTTGTTTTAATTGGTTATGAAAAAGAGATAATGAGTTCAGTAAATGGGTATGCAAATAAAGCTTTTTTACAAATAGACATTTATACAAAATTAAATACTGGCGTTACTCAAAGACTTGAATTAATAGACAGATTATCAAATCTTTTCAAAGAGAAAATAATCGAAGATATAACGATTGAGAATATTAAACTTTTAAATAAATTCAATATAGGTGAATATACTATTTTACCTATTCGCTTCACTTCAAAGCTGTACTCTAGCTAATAATAAATTAATACCTTTTTGAAAATCATATAAATCTATAAACTACCTTATAAATTAAAATAAAGGATTTAATATGGCACAAGGTCAAGGTAGTTCAGTAAGCCTACGAGTGGGTACAGAACCGAGTTTTGGAGTTAATGCTGATGAAATGGCAGAAGTTCCTTTTATTCCATCTTTAACGCTAAAAGAAACACAAAATCAAAATGAAAGTGCTGTTATTCGAGGGACTAGAGATACAGGTGAACCATTTTTAGGGTATAGACAAGCAGAGTCTAGCTTTAGTATTCCATTAGATACAAAGTTGTCAGGTTTTTGGTTTAAAAAAGCACTTGGTCAAGTTGCATCAGTTGATGACGGAGATGGTAACTATACACATACATTTACAAAAAATGATACTTCATTGGAAAGTATGACTATTGAAAAAGCACATAAGGATATTGGAACTTATCATTTAGGTAATGGGTTCAAAGTAAACACATTTAATATTTCATTTGGTGGAGAAGATGAAGCAAAACTAGATTTAGAATTTTTAGGTCAAAAAGTTTCATTAAATACTTCTGAATTAGTAGCCCCATCAACTGGAGGAGAAGGTGCATACTTTGAGCCATTCCAGTGTACTGTAACAGGTGCAAGTAATGTAAAAAATGCGTCTATTTCATTTACTAATAATTTAGATGGTGACCAATATGTAATTGGTGATGGTGGTACAAGAGGTGAAATACCTTTAGGAATGATAGCTGTTTCAGGAAGCTTTACAGCACTTTACGAAAATGATGACTTATTAGCAACTGCAAAAGCATCAACTACAAATGCTATGTCAATGAAGTTTGAAATAGATGCAACAAAGAGTGTTGAGTTTAAACTTGGTGAATTAAAACTAGAGCCAACAGGTATTGAAGTAGGAAGCCCAGCTGGATTAGAGCAAACATTTAACTTTAAAGCTTTTTGGAAGTCAGGGGCTGACAATTCAGCTTTAGCAGTTGTATTAAAAAATCAAGTAGCTAGTTACTAATAACACTAAACGGGTATAGGGGGTTGGTTGTTCCCGACCCTATACCTATTTCAAAATGGGAACACAAAAAGTAAACTATTAAAAAGGGAACAAAATGAAAGTTAATTTAAAAGAATTAAAAGAATTACAAAACAAAACAATTACGATTGATGGAACTTATGAGGGCTTTGTTGGGACAGATTTAGAAAATGATAATTTTTCAGTGTCTATTAAAAATATTTCAAGAATAGATAATATAAATTTATCTGTAGCTTTTCAAAATGAAGATGGAACAATAAATGCCGGTGGTTATAGTTTTGAAAAATTTAAAGCTTCTATTTCAGAAGTTAGTGGCTTTTATGATGAGAATGATGAAGAGTTGTCATTTGATGATACTATTAAATTTTTATGGGAAAATGCACCAAAAGAATTAGAAGAAGCTATCTCTAAAGCTATTGATTCTTTCAAAATTATAGAAGAAGAAAAAAAAAGCGAAACAGAGAGTTTAACAGAAGATACTCAAAATGGAGCATATACAACAGAAACAGCTGTGTAAGTTGTGAAGAAGCATATGGAGTTGATAAAACTCCTTGTGTTTTAAAAGAAGAACCTACAAAAAACAAACATTATTATATTTTTAATGATAATACTTATACTTGCAAATATATCCCACCAAAAATAAATTATATTAACTCATTATTTATCAGTACTTACTCTAAATGTTCAAATGCAAGAGATGGGATGACTGGCTCGTTAAATTATGGGGTAATGCTAGAAATAGCAAAGCTTAATGGGCTAAAAGATGATTTATTAGATGATTTTATAGATTTTGTTAATGCTATGGAAAATGAAATCACAAATAAAAAAAATAGCAATAAGAAATAATACCTTTTAAAAATACCCCTATTCTAATAGTATCTACAAATAAAAAAGGATAGATTATATGAGTTTACAGTTAAAAATAGATGTTAAAAATAATGCAAGTAAAGAACTAGTTAGATTCCAAAAAGATTTAAAACAGTTAGATATTTCTATCCCTAAAACTTCAAACAATTTTAGTATGCTTAGTAAGTCTATGGTTGCACTTGGAGCTTCTGCATATGCTTTAAACAAAACATATAGTGCTACTATAAAAAGAGGTTTAGAATACAATAACCTTATTGAAAATCAAAGAAATTCAATAGCCACATTAATTAATGTAACATCTAAAAACATAGATAGTCAAGGTAAATCATTGACATATCAAGAAAAGATGAATTTATCTCTTGCAAATTCTAATGAATTAATGGCTGAACTTACTAGAATCAATGCAAATACACCACAAACATTAGGTCAAACAGCACAAATATTTAAAACTATGTATGCACCTATGCAAAAAGTTGGTGCTAGTCAAAAAGATTTAATTTATTTAACAGAAAAGTTGGCAATAGCATCTAAGGTTGGTGGTGTCGAGTTTAATAGTCTATTAGCTGGTGTAGATGGCTTGGCGAGTGGTACAGTTCTTGCAAATAGTGATTTAGGTAGGTTTCTATCATCTTTAGGGCTTACAAATGAAGCAATAAAAGAAAGTAATGATGTAATAGGCTTATTAAAAACAAAGCTAAAAGATTTTAAAGCATTTGATGATTTAGACACATCTGTTTCAAATTTAAATGTTCAATGGGACACTTTAACTGGGAATATGACTAAAGATATATATTCAGCACAAAAGATATATACAAAGCAACTAACAGGGTTTTTAAAGACTTTAAATGATGAATATAAAGATTATGAGCAAAATATAAAAAGAGTTGCTGATATCTCTAAGCTAAAAAATACGCAAGATTTAACAAGAGAGATACAGCAATTAAAAGATAAAAATGAAGCACTTAAAAAGATAGGTGCATTTAGTAAATATTGGAAATATGCGAGTGATAGTGCATATAAACAAGATATTAAAAATAATGCCTTTTTGATTAAACAAGCTGAAAAAAGATTAAAATTATTAAAAGAAGAAAAGTCTTTAAAATCTGAACCTAGCCTAGTAAGCAAAAAGACAGATACAGCAAGTATTAGCCCATCAAGTGCTTCTTTAGAACAGAAGTTAAATATTGATAAAGAGTATTATATTAAATTAGGAGAGCTTGAAAAAGCTTGGAATATTGAAGCTAAGCAATTAAGCGACAGATATGGTAAGGATAGATTTGCTAAATTATATGAAACTTCTAAGGTTGAATTTTTTGACAAATTTAAAAAAGAAACTAAACAAATTGAAACGGTAGAATTAAAAGAGTTCAAATTTGATAATACTTTGCTGGATAGTATAAAGAATTTCAAAAAAGATATTCAAAAAGAAATAAATACTGAACCTTTTACTTTTAAAATAGAATTAGATACAAGTAATTTTTCAGATGCAGATAAGGATATTCTAAAAGTATCTAGTGGATTTGAAACTCTAGCAAAAGAACAAAGCTCTTACAATGAAGCAATAAGCCAAACAGGGCTTACTCAACAGCAAATAAATGAAATGAATGAACAGCACAATGCTAATCAAATACAAGGTTATGCAAATTTAGCTGGAGCAATGTCTAAAACTTTTAAAGATGGTTCAAATGAAGCTAAAGCAATGATTGTTGTTCAGACAGCATTAAGTGTGGCTACTGCAATGGTAGCAATAGCAAGTGCAGGAACTGGAGACCCTTATACAGCTATCGCAAGAGTTGTTGCTATGATTGCAACTTTAAGAAGTGCTGGAATTGCATTAAGTGGTGGTTCAGCATCTGCTCCAAAAGATTATTCATCTACAATAGAAAGTGCAAATTATACAACTGGTACTGGTGTTAGTTTAGGCGATTATGATAATAGTTTTGATGACTTCATAAAAGGACTAGATAAAGCTTCTGAAAGACTAGAAGATTTTGGAAGTGTTGGGAGTGCTACCAAGAACGAACTAGAAATATTAACTAATCAGTTATCATCAGCACAAACTGATAATAATGTTTTATCTCAATTTGATGATGATGTTTTTTCTTTAATTGTTGCAAAAAATAGTGGAATAATTGATAAAACTACAAATGAAATATCAAGACTTCTAATCGATAATATTGCAGATAGTCTTACATTCGAGGGGCTTAGTGAAAATCAATTAGAGCATTTAATAGGGGACTTTGATGCGTCTTCTTATGAAGAAACATTATCGCAAATAAACGACTTAGCAATTACAGCTAAACAGCACGGTGGGAACTTAACAAGCAAGGAACAAAAGGAACTAATAGAATTTTACACTTTGCCAAACTTTGTAAAAGGTCAAGATTATCAAGGTGCTATTGAAGCATTAGAAAAATTAAACGATGCAATGTTTGATATGACTAAAACAGCTAATAAGTATGAATTATCTTTTAGTGGACTTGAAGATACAACAGATTTGAGAAAAGCACAAATCGAAGAAGAGAAAGCCTTTTTAATCAAAGAAATACCAGAACTTAGCAAGGTAACTAAAGATAATTTTGTGAGTTTGTATGAAGATATTGACCCAACTAATACTGATTTAATAGATAGTTATGAAGAGTACGGAGATTTACTAGTCGAACAAGCCAGTTTAATTGATGATGTATCTTCATCTTTGGCAGATTTAAATAAAAATATGATTACTTCTGCCAATCAATATGAGATTACATTTGCATCTTTCACTAAAAATGAAAAAGAACTGTCTGATTTAAGGGCTTCTCAAATTCAAGAAGAAATGGAATATTTAAGTAGTTCATTTGGTGATGTTGATTTAATAGACAATAATATAACTAAAGACATAAAGATTTTTGGACATAAAATAGGAAGCTTTACTATTCCTCAACTCGAAACATTATCAGATGTAACAGTTGATAATTTCCAAGAGATTTATGAAGCAATAGACCCTACAAACACAGACTTAATCGAAGCAATGCAAGAATATGGTAATTTATTAGCAGAACAAGCACAAATCGAATATGATGCAACTAAAGCTATTGAAGATAACAAGCTATCTTTAGAACAAAGACTAGAGCTATTAAATGCAACAGATGAAGCTGATAAACTAGCAATTGAGCGAGGTTGGGAGCTAGAAGAGCTTAATGATGATGCAAATAAAGCTTTATTGCAAAGCATTTTCAATAAAGAAGATGAGCTGAAAGCTATTGAAGACGCAACTAAAGCAAATGAAGATTTTATTGAGAGTATGCAACGATTTGGTGAAAGTATTGATGATGCAATTAATACTATAAAAGGGAACTTACTTAAAGATAGTCAAGATACTACGAGCGAACTAATCAGACAATACAATACAGCAATAAATAAAGGTGAATATGATACTGCTTCTAATCTTGCTACTCAAATATCATCTACTGCATTTGGCGATACTAGTAATTTAGATAGGAACTTAATAGCTAGTTTGGAGCAAACTAAAATGGATATTGGGTTTGAAGATGAGATTTTAAATGTAAATATTGTTAGTAGTGATTTAAATTTAGACAATACTACTACAACACCATCAGTATTAGTAGCAAATCAAAGTGTAACATCTAATGATACAATGGAAACTATCCTTATGGAGCTATTGAAAACAAATAAAAGAGTTGAAACAATTTTAGAAAGAATTGAAGAAAATCAAGAATTATAAGGATAATAAATGGAATTAATACCAATAGTCGAACTAGAATACAACACTACTAATATCGCAGATGATGATACAGCAATTTGGAATGGAACTTTTGAATATGCAAAAGAAACAATAAGACAATTAAATCACAAGCTTTATAAATGTTATGAAAAAGTTGAATTACTATCTACTTACATATATAACGATACTGATTTGTCTAAGCCACATATCACAACTAGAATTATTGATAATGTGGTTATAGATAGTACTTCTGTTCCTTGCGTAAAAGATGTAACAATAGTGTATGTGGTTGAAAATAATACATATTATCTATATAGTGAAGATGACAATAATGTAGATTTTACAAGTGAAGATATGACTAATCCTACAAATTTTACAGTTTTAGAAAATGGGAGACATACTTTGGATAATCCTGAAATAAGCCCATTGATTTGGGAGGACTTAGGATATGTTAATAAGTACAAAATGCTAGACAAGAATTTAGGCTCTCAAACAATTTTAGATGGAAATATTGAAGCTAGTTTTTTAGTTAGTAAAATCGATAGGATTTTCTTTTTTAATGTTTTTGCTGAAAGTATTGATATTAAGATAACACAAATTGATAGCGATATAGTTTTGCTAGATGAAAATTTTACAATGCAAAGTAAAGATGGAGGAACTTTTTATAATTATTTTTATAACGATTTCATATACGAAACTAAATTATTTAGTAGTGTTGAAATAAATTTCAATATGCTTATCGAAATTAAAATAAATGCAATTGGAAATGTTGCTAAATGTGGATTGGTTGCAATTGGAAGGTCTGAATACTTAGGTGCTACGCTATATGGTGCTAGTGTAGGAATACATGATTTTAGCAAAAAAGAAGTAAATGAAGCAACAGGCGAAAGCTATTTAAAACAAGGGAAAGTCAAATCAACAAATAACTTAACAATAGATGTGCCTATCAACCTAACAGACAAAGTCATAGATGTTTTGACTAGATACCGAAGTATCCCAGTTGTTTTTATTGGAGCTAAAGAGTTCAAAAGTACTTATATTTTTGGTATATATAACAAGTTTGATACATTAATTTCAACTCCTACAATTTCAAAACTAACTTTAGATTTAGAGAGTTTAATATGATACCTTTTACCATATTGTCAAAAGTGTTATTATTAAAATAAAAAAGGCTGAAAATGATTGACAGCATACCACTTTTTGGTGATGCTCCTCTTTTAGGGCAAGACCAAGAAACTTTTGACAAGAATTGTAGTGATACATTAGGCAAAATGGGCAATTTTGTAGAAAAGACCAACTTTAGCATAGGTCAAATTAACGCAAATAGCAAAGCAATGGATTCAAACCTTGAAAAATCTATTGAAGCAATGAACACTACTGTTGAACAAGCAGAAGAAGCCATAAGGGCTAAGGAATATATCGAGCAATATACAATCCCTAATGAAGCTACTTACAATACTAAAACAATAGACGATAAGGTGCGAATGTCGCAAATACTAAATATGACAAATTCAATATAAAGGAAAAAGATGAGTTTAAAAAGTAAAATTTTTGAAAAATTAGATAATGCTGTTGAAAATGCAGATACAAATACAGTTGATGGAGTGCAAATATTAGCTTTATGTTCAAGCACTGTTAAAAATTTAAATGAGGGTACAGATTTAGAAGATGATATTTATAATATTGGTATAGCTGGTGAGTTAGGTTTTGGTGTTGCTACTTGCCCTAATGAACTAATCCCAAGTGGTTGGAGAGGTTTAGAGGGGCATGACAATATTATCAGTCCTAACTATGGTAATTATGTAGATGCTAATGGGAGTATATTAGTTTATGTTCCTAAGCATTATTATAAATATGATGGGAATACTTGCCTTATATCTAACAGAGCATTAAGTGGGTATGTACTTGATAGAAGTTTTATAAATGCGGGAAAAGAGATAAACGGAGTTTTTGTTTATAAATATGGTGCTAGTAATTCAAATGGTATTTTTGCAAGTAGAAAATTAAAAGACCCAATTTCAACACATAGCGACCATAATCCAGTTGCAAATATAAATGGTGCAAGTGAAAATAATTATGGAGAGCTTTATCAAGCCGTTAAAAGTGCTGGAAGTAAATATTATTTAACTTCAATATTTAATTATAGCATGTTAGCAAGATTAGCACTTTCACATGGTTCGGCTTCTTCTACAGCCACAGCATGTGCATTTACTGATGTTGCTCCAGCAATGCCAAAAGGTTGTTTAGGAAGTGCATTAAGAGATTACAATGACAATTCAGTTGTGTTTACACCAAGTGGATACAGTGATTGTGGTTTAACGGGTAGTGGTGAGCCTTTTGCAAAAACAACTCATAATGGTCAAGACTGTGGAATAGCAGATTTAACGGGAAATATGTGGGAAGTCGCAAGTGGTTTTATTAGAACTGATGACGATGGTTTTTTAGTTTTAAAAGAAAGTGTTGATATTACTAGTATTATTAATGATGGCACAAGTGGTGGGGCTTATGATGTTTCTCTTTATGATGTTGTAGATATATCAGATGTAGTTAGTGGTAATGATGGTTGGACTTATTTAGGGAATGGTTCAAATGCTGTATTTGGAATGAGTACGGATAGAGCAAGTACAACTTATAAAAAAACAGCACTTGGTATTGGTAATGATACGGGATATAGCAGTAGTGGAACAACACAGTTTGGAAATGATGGTTTATATAGATATTTACGAAATGAAATGGCTTGTCTAGTCGGCGGTGGTTGGGGTTACTCTTCTGATGCGGGGGCGTTTGCTGTGAATTTGGGCGGTAATCGGACTAGCTCGAGTAGCGCTGTGGGTGGTCGTGCCTGTGTTCTTGTATAGTAACGAACGATAGTGAGTGATAAAATGGGTATTCATAGTGAAGCAATATTAAATCGTAAATATATGGAAATGATTAAGTTATTAAATATATATCTTAATCATTTTCCACGATTTGAAAAATATGCGTTATCAAACAATATAAGAAATACAGCTTATGAAGTGTATGACTTGATTACCGAAGCCCAAAAAAGATATATCAAAAAAACAACACTTACCAATCTTGATATTACACATCAAAAACTTCGTATGCAAATATATCTAGCAAATGAGCTTGGATATTTTGCATTTAAAGATGGAAAAATAAATAATAATATAAGTCCACACAAAAGATTTTTAGCAATATCATCACTAATAGATGAAATAGGTAAAATTATTGGTGCTTGGATAAATAAGCTTAAAAATATAAGTAAATTTTAAATGAAACACATAGGGCAACATAACAATATGAAAAATGACAGCATGGCTTGTCTAGTCGGCGGTAATTGGAGTAACTCTTCTAATGCAGGGGCTTTTGCTATGAATTTGAACAATAATCGTACTAACTCGAATAACAATGTGGGTGGTCGTGACTCTATTTCTAAACTTGAAACAACAAAAGTTGATACTAGGAATACAGGGGTATGTTGTCCTGCTAATAGCGAAATCAAAAAAAGAAGTCTTTTGAGTAAATCAACTGAAAATCAGACTTCATCAAAATCCAAAAGAATAGGTTTTTTATTTGATAAAACATTTACTATTGATAACTTATATCAAGCTTTTTTAACAGCAAGAGCTGGTAAGAGAAATAAAAGAGCTACATTAAAATTTGAAATAAATTTAGGAGCTGAACTTAAAAGTTTGTATGATGAATTGCATAATGGAACTTATAAGCCAAGAGCCTATAGTCAGTTTAAAGTATATGAACCAAAAGAGCGAATTATAAATGCACCAGCATTTAGAGATTTAGTAGTGCAACATTGTATCTATAAAACTATTTATAATATATTTGACAATAGTTTTATAGATACATCTTATGCTTGTAGAAAGGGAGGAGGTACTCATAAAGCTAGTATTTATACACAAAAAGAAATGCGAAAATATAATGGAGATTTATATTATGCAAAACTAGATATACGAAAATTTTTTTATAGTATAGATAGAGAAATTTTAAAAACACTATTTGAAAAAAAGATTAAAGACAAAAGATTCGTAAATCTTATGTGTGAATTTGCAAAGATGAATGGTGAAAAGGGTATTCCTATTGGAAATTTACTATCTCAAATATATTCACTTATATATTTAAATCAATTAGACCACTTTGTAAAAAGAGAATTAAAAATCAAAAGCTATGTTAGATATGTAGATGATTTTGTTGCTATTGGATTAACATTAGATGAAGCAAAAGAATTTAAAAACAAATGTGAAAAATTTGTGCAAGATAAATTGAATTTAGAGTTATCACATTGGCATATCCAAAAAATTAAAAAGGGAATCAATTTTGTAGGATATAGAACTTGGAAAAATAAAAAATTCGTAAGAAAACATAGTATGTACAAATTTAAAAAAGCAGTTAAAAAATTTAAAATTGAATCAATAATCTCTCTCATAGGTCATGCAAAAGGTACAAATAGCATTTCTTATTTTAGAGGTCTGTTGATTGAATTTCAAATTTTAAATTTATTACCAAAGAGGAGCAAAAAATGGTTAAATATGTAAAATACAATAAGGTTG
>Ga0256828_1000380_pt1 | contig 30109 bp, 32 predicted proteins | sample CV88metaG_FD_185993 | JGI IMG/M metagenome (GOLD analysis project Ga0256828, IMG submission 185993) | Hydrothermal vent microbial communities from East Pacific Rise, Pacific Ocean - CV88 | ecosystem: Environmental > Aquatic > Marine > Hydrothermal vents | place: Pacific Ocean: East Pacific Rise...
CTCGTCCAGAGATTGCAAACTATGAGTTTACAACACTGACACCGAAGTTAGGTCAGGTAAATATTGGGGATTATGAATCATTTGTAATGGCTGATATTCCTGGAATTATCGGTGGAGCACATGAGGGTAAAGGACTTGGAATCAAGTTCTTACGTCATATTGAAAGAACAAAAACACTTCTTTTTATGATTGATTTAGCTTCTTATAGAGATTTAAAAGAGCAAATAGAGGTACTTCGTGATGAAGTAGCATCTTTTTCTGAAAAACTTGGAAATTCTAAGTATGCCATTGCTCTTACTCGTGTTGATATTGTACCACCTGAAGATATTGAGTCTTTAGTGAGTGGTTTTATTGAGATGATGGGATTAGAAAAAACACAACATAGTGAATTTGATTTTGATGCAAACCTTCCATATTTTATTCAAGATAGTGTTGATGAAACATTAGGATATGATGTTGAAAAACCATACTTTATAGTTCCTATATCATCTGCAACACATAAAAATATAGAGCCATTAAAATATGCACTCTTTAATTTGGTGCAACAAAGTAGAAGTTAATGAAGCGTGTCGTTGTTAAGGTTGGTTCTGCCGTTTTAACACAAGATGGAGCTATAGCATTACAACGGATGCAGGCTCTTGTTGATTTTCTAGCACAACTTCAAGAAAAATACGAGGTAATACTCGTTTCTTCGGGTGCTGTTGCTGGAGGATATACACAACTTCATTTAGATAGAAACAATCTTGCAAACAAACAGGCTTTAGCTGCTATAGGTCAGCCTGTTTTAATGGGTAAGTATGCAAAGAAATTTGCAAAATATAATATTCTTACTGCGCAAGTACTTGTAACTGCCGCAAATTTAAATAAAGCAGATGATATTCAACGAGTAAAAAATACTGTTGATACTCTTTTAAATAATAAAGTTATCCCAATTGTTAATGAAAATGATGCCACAGCAACTGATGAACTTGAAGTAGGTGATAATGATCAGCTTTCAGCTTATATAACAAAACATACTGCTTCTGATATGCTTATTATTTTATCTGATATAGATGCTTATTATGATAAAGATCCTCGTGTGCATAAAGATGCGCAAAAACTTCAAATAGTTTCTACCATTACACAAGAAGAGTTGTCAAAAGATGTCAACCCAAATAATGCTTTTGCAACGGGTGGTATAGTGACAAAATTAAAAGCAGCTTCTTATTTACTGGAACATGACATAGATATGTTTTTAGCAAGTGGATTTGATTTAAGTGATGTTAAAAGCTATATGTTAGAGGGTATTCACAAAGGTGGCACCCTATTTACTCACAAAGTTTAGATACAATTTTTTACAGGAAGTATAAGTGATGAAAAAAGTAATATTTATGGGAACACCCACATATGCTGATGCAATTTTAGCAAAATTGATAGACACAGATGATATAGAGGTTGTAGCAGTATATACTCAGCCTGATAAACCTGTAGGACGTAAAAAGGTTTTAACACCTCCTGTTGTAAAAGTGAGAGCACTTGAGTGTAATATACCTGTATATCAACCTATAAAATTACGAGAAGAGAGTGTAGTCTCAGAAATTTTAGAGATAGAATGTGATTATATTGTTGTTGCAGCATATGGGCAAATTTTACCAAAACCTATTTTAGATCATGCTCCATGTATTAATCTTCATGCTTCTATTTTACCACAGTATAGAGGGGCAAGTCCTATTCAACAAACACTTCTAAATGGTGATAAGCAAACAGGTGTAACAGCAATGCTTATGGAAGAGGGTCTAGATACTGGTGATATTCTTAAAATTGAGATTATTGATGTAGATGAAGATGAGATGCTAGAAGGACTTTTTGATAAACTTACACAGTTAGCAGCAGAATTGACAGTTGATGTTTTAGAAAACTTTACAAGTTTGACACCTCAAAAGCAAGATGATACGAAAGCTTCTTATTGTAAAAAAATTACAAAAGCTGATGGACTTATCTCTTTTGATGCTAATGCAAGAGAGATTTACAATAAGTATAGAGCATTTACTCCATGGCCTGGTATTTATTTAGAAAGTGGTTTAAAAATTAAGAGTATGAAACGTTCAAAACAATCATTTCATGGTAAAGTTGGTGAAATTGTAGCAATAGAAAAAGAATTTATTGTTGTTACATGTAAAGAGGGTAGTGTTGAAATTTTCAATGTTCAACCTCAATCAAAAAAAGAGATGAGTGTTATATCTTATATAAATGGAAAAAGATTACAGATTGCAGATACACTTCTTTGATGAGCTTGATTCAACTCAACTTTATCTAAAAAGGCTCATTCAAGAGGGCAAACTTATTTCAAATACAATGGTTTGTGCACATAAACAGACAAATGGTATAGGAAGTAGAGAAAATAGTTGGCAAGGGATTCAAGGAAATCTCTTTTTTTCATTTGCAATAGATAAAAATCAATTGCCAAATGACTTACCTTTAGCATCAGCTTCTATCTATTATTCTTACTTGTTAAAAGAAATTTTGACTTTAGAAGGCTCAAAAGTTTGGATTAAATGGCCTAATGATTTTTATATTGATGAAAAAAAAATTGGAGGGACTATTACAAACATTTATGGAGATTATATAGTTTGTGGTATAGGATTGAATCTTTTTCATGCTCCAAGTGAGTTTGCAAAATTAGATATTATTATAGATAAAAAAGAGTTACTTGAAAAATATAAAAAAACGATAGAAAAAAAGATTTTATGGAAGCAAGTTTTTAGCAAATATAAGCTAGAATTCGACCGTAATAAAGATTTTTTTACACACCATAATGGCAAAAAAGTTTCATTGGAAAGTGCAAAACTAGAAGATGATGGAAGTTTAAGTATAAATGGCGAGAGGATGTATAGTTTAAGATGAGTGAAGTAATTGTTATAGCAAATCAAAAAGGTGGTGTTGGTAAAACAACAACTGCTGTCAACCTTGCAGCTTCACTTGCTGTTGCTGAAAAGAAGGTACTTCTTATAGATTGTGATCCACAGGCAAATGCAACAACCTCACTTGGATTTCATAGGAATGACTACGAATTCAATATTTATCATGTCCTGATAGGCACAAAAAAGCTCAAAGATATTATTTTAAAGTCTGATTTACCAATGCTACATTTAGCACCTTCTAATATAGGATTAGTTGGTATTGAAAAAGAGTATTATGATGCAGATAAAGCAAAAGGACGAGAGTTAGTACTTAAAAAAGCGATAGCACATGTGAAAAAAGAGTATGATTATGTCATTATAGATTCTCCTCCTGCCTTAGGGCCTATGACAATAAATGCACTTTCAGCATCTCATTCTGTCATTATCCCTATTCAATGTGAATTTTTTGCACTTGAGGGACTTGCACAGTTACTCAATACTGTAAAACTTGTTCGTAAGTCTATTAATCCTAAGTTAAGTATTAAAGGTTTCTTGCCAACGATGTATTCATCTCAAAACAATCTTTCAAAGCAAGTTTTTGCTGATTTACAGCAACACTTTAAGGGAAAACTTTTTATAGATGAAGAAGAAAACTATATTGTAGTACCAAGAAATGTTCGTTTGGCAGAATCTCCATCATTTGGTAAACCTGCTATTTTATACGATGTAAAGTCTGCTGGTTCTATTGCCTATCAACGTTTAGCACAAGCGATTATTAAGTAAGGGGTAAAGAGTGAAAAATCAAAAATTAGGGCGTGGTTTAGATGCACTACTTGGTGAAATGGATGAAGCTTATGAAAATGAAAGCTCACAAAAAGATATTATTTTAGAGATTCCACTTAAAGATATCAGACCAAATCCATTCCAGCCTAGAAAAACTTTTGATGAAGCAGCTCTTCATGAACTAGCAGAGTCAATAAAAAATGATGGTTTATTACAGCCAATTGTTGTTACAGAAGATATTGATGGTTATATTTTGATAGCAGGAGAAAGAAGATTTCGTGCTTCAAAAATAGCAAAATTAAAAGAGATAAAGGCTATCGTACTTCATTCTGATGAAGAAAAAATGCGTCAATTTGCTCTTATTGAAAATATTCAAAGAGAAGAACTTAATTCTATTGAACTTGCACAAGCTTATTATGAACTGATAAAACTTCATGAAATCACTCATGAAGAACTTTCAAGTATGATTCATAAAAGTAGAACTCATATAACAAATACGTTACGACTGTTACAACTTTCTGAGAAAACTCAAAAAGCACTACTTGAGAAGAAAATTTCTGCAGGTCATGCTAAAGTGCTTGTTGGTTTAGATGAAAAAGAACAACAGTTAATGGTAAATTCAATTATAGGACAGAAATTAAGTGTTCGTGAAGTTGAATCTATGATTAAAAATATGAAAAGAGATGAGCAAAAACCTTCTAAAGAACTCCCAAAGTTCAATTATGATTACTCTTTATTAAAAAATCGATTTAACAATCTTGGTTTGAAATATAAAATCAACCAAAATAAACTTACAATTGAATTCTCAGATGAAGCTGAAATAGAAAAGTTTTATCAAATATTAGAGAAAAATTAAAAAAAATCAGATTTCTTAGTCCATTTAACTATCCTTTCAATTTTATCATTGTATAATCACGCAACTTTTAGGAGGTGCTATGTTAGATATAAATCCAATACTACTTTTGGCTACATTTGTTGTATTTGTTTCGCTTATAGCCGTTCTAAATAGTTGGCTTTATAATCCATTATTTAGCTTTATGAATAAGCGTGATGAGGACATCAAAAAAGATCTTGACAAAGTTGGATCAAATGATGAAGAAATCGCAGAGCTTAATGCAAAAGCAGAATCAATCGTTATGAACGCTAAACTAGAAGCTGCGGCCCTGAGAGAAAAAGTTATTGCTGATGCTAAAGAATTAGCTGAAAGTAAGTTAGAAGCAAAACGTGCTGAACTTGCACAGGAGTATAAAGAGTTCGAAAAATCACTTGCTGACTCAAAAGAGTCATTAAAAGCTGATTTAATGAACCAAGTTCCTGTGTTTAAAGAAGCTGTTAAAGCTAAATTTAGTCAAATATAAGGGTGTAATGTGAGTAGAATTTTAGTACTAATGCTAATGATATCAACTTATGCATTGGCATCTGAGGCTGAGCATGGTGGGACTGATATCGTTCAAAGAACTGTAAACTTCTTACTATTTGCTGGGCTTGTTTGGTATCTTGTTGGTGAACCGGTAAAGAATTTCTTTACTTCAAGAAGTCAGGAAATTGCTGATAGACTGAAAGAGGTTCAAAATAAACTTAATGAGTCTGTAAATCTTAAAAAAGAGGCTTTAGCTAAAGTAACTGAGGCAGAAAAATTTGCTGAAGAATTAGCTGTTGCATCAAAAAAAGAGAACAAAATCATTAATGATAACATTATGAAACAATGTGAAGCTGATCTTGAAGCTCTTGTGAAACAACAAGCTTCAAAAAAAGAGTTTGAAGAAAGAAAAATGGTTCGTGAAGTTGTTGAAAATATTCTTCAAGAAACATTAAGTCAAAGTGCTGATACTTTCGACAAAGAAGCTATGGCAAATGTTATTTTAAAGAAGGTGGCATAGCATGGAAGAATTGATTGCTAAGAAATATATTAAAGCTTTAAAAGTTGGGTCTGATTTAGAATATATTCAGGGTGTTAAAGATGTATTTGACGTACTTGCTATTTCTTTTAAAGATGAGAAATTTGTAAGTATAGTATCAAATCCAAATGTAAGCTCTGAAGATAAATCAGCTTTATTATTAGAGGCTGTAAAACCTGCAAAATCTGAAAAACTAGATAATTTTATTAAGCTTTTAGTTGAGCATAAACGCATCAATATTATTCCGGCTATTGCAAAAGAGTTGGGTAAAGATATAGCAGTTTCAACAAAAACATATACTGGTAAAGTTTTTAGTAATAGTGATATTGATAAAAAAACTATACAAAGTTTAAGTGCAGGATTAAGCAAAAAATTCGATTCAACTATCTCTTTAGAATTTATTAAAAATGATTTTAATGGAATTAAGGTAGAGGTAGAAGGTTTAGGAATTGAGATTAATTTCTCTAAAGACAGAATCGACAGTCAGATTATAGAACATATAATCAAAGCAATTTAACTTCAAGAGAGGAGAATAATAGTGGTAGCAAAAATTCAAGCTGATGAAATCAGCTCAATAATTAAAGAACGTATCGACAACTTTGAATTAAGTGTTGATATTAATGAAACAGGTAAAATTGTTTCTTACGCTGATGGTGTTGCACAAGTTTACGGACTAAGCAATGTTATGGCAGGAGAAATGGTAGAGTTCGAAGAGGGAACTAAAGGTTTAGTAATGAACCTTGAAGAAAGTAGTGTAGGTGTTGTTATCTTAGGTGGCGGTACTGAACTTCGTGAAGGTATGAGTGTAAAACGCCTTGGTAAACTTCTTCGTGTTCCAGTTGGTGATGCACTTCTTGGTCGTGTTGTAAATGCTCTTGGTGAGCCAATAGATGGTAAAGGTCCAATTGAAGCTACTGAAACTCGTTTCGTAGAAGAAAAAGCTCCTGGAATCATGGAAAGAAAATCTGTTCATGAACCTTTAGCAACTGGTATTAAAGCTATTGATGCACTTGTTCCAATCGGTCGTGGTCAGCGTGAGCTTATCATTGGTGATAGACAAACTGGTAAAACAACTGTTGCATTAGATACTATCATTAACCAAAAAGGTAATGGTGTTGTTTGTATTTATGTTGCTGTTGGTCAAAAAGAATCAACTGTTGCTCAAATCGTTCGTCGTTTAGAAGAGCATGGTGCATTAGAATATACAATCATCGTTTCTGCAACTGCTGCTGAAGCTGCTGCATTACAATTCTTAGCTCCATATACTGGTGTTACTATGGGTGAATACTTCCGTGATAATGCTCGTCATGGTCTTATTGTTTATGATGATTTATCTAAGCATGCAGTTGCTTACCGTGAAATGTCACTTATTCTTCGTCGTCCTCCAGGTCGTGAAGCATATCCAGGGGATGTTTTCTATGTTCACTCTCGTTTACTTGAGAGAGCTGCAAAACTTTCTGATGAAGAGGGTGCAGGTTCTTTAACTGCTTTACCTATCATTGAAACTCAAGCTGGTGATGTTGCAGCATATATTCCAACAAACGTTATTTCAATTACTGATGGACAAATCTTCCTTGAAACAGACTTATTTAACTCAGGTATCCGTCCTGCGATTAATGTTGGTCTTTCTGTTTCTCGTGTTGGTGGTGCTGCTCAGATTAAAGCTACTAAGCAAGTTGCTGGTACTTTAAGACTTGACCTTGCTCAGTATCGTGAACTTCAAGCGTTTGCTCAGTTCGCATCTGATCTTGATGAAGTTTCAAGAAATCAACTTGAGCGTGGACAAAGAATGGTAGAAGTTTTAAAACAAGGGCCTTTCTCACCACTTTCTGCTGAAAAACAAGTTGTAATTATTTTTGCTGGTAATGAAGGTTTCTTAGATGACTTCGATCCATCAAATGTTGTTCGTTTTGAAGCTGAACTTTATCCATTTATCGAAGCTAATCATCCTCAAATTTTTGAGAATATTAGAAGCGCTAAAAAAGTGGATGATGATACGAAAGCATTATTATTAAAAGCACTTGAAGAGTTCAAAGCTAGCTTCGTAGCGGCATAAGGATTACTCTATGGCAAACTTGAAAGATATTCAAAGACAGATTAAGAGTGTTTCAAATACTCAAAAGACAACTCGTGCGATGAAACTAGTTTCAACTGCGAAACTTCGTCGTGCAGAAGAGCTTGCTAAGCGTTCTCGTCTTTATGCAAATAAAATGAATCAGGTAATTGCCGAAATAGCTGGACGCATTAAATGTAATAAAGTTGGCGGATTAGACAATCGTTTCTTTGAAAAGATTGAAAATCCAAAGATGGTAGATATTGTATTTGTTACTGCTGATAAAGGTTTATGTGGTGGTTTTAATATTCAAACTATTAAAGCTGTTAATAAACTTTTAAAAGAGTACAAAGAGCAAAATGTTAAAGTGCGTCTTCGTGGTATCGGTAAAAAAGGTATAGAATTTTTTAACTATAATGAAGTTGAATTATTTGACACAGTTGTAGGATTAAGTTCTAAACCAGATAAAGAAAGATCTGATGAGTTTATCAAATCTTCTATTGATGACTTTAGAGATGGTAAAATAGATGCACTTCACATAGTGTATAATGGTTATAAAAACATGATAACTCAAGAGTTACATGTAAGACAAGTTTTACCAGTTGACAGTGAATCATTTGATTGTCAAGAAGCTCAAAAAAGTTCAATGTTAGAAGTTGAAGCAGAAGATGAAGAGTTAATGCTCAATTCACTTGTTGTTAAATATGTTAGTTATAACATGTACTACTCTTTAATTGACTCTGTTGCAGCAGAGCACTCAGCGCGTATGCAAGCGATGGATGCAGCAACAAACAATGCTAAAGAGATGGTGAAAAACTTAAATGTAGAATTTAATAAAGCGCGTCAAGCTGCTATTACTACAGAGCTGATAGAGATTATCAGTGGTGTAGAGTCTATGAAATAATGGAGAAAAATATGATTGGAAAAATTAGCCAGGTAATGGGTCCTGTTGTTGATGTTGATTTTGATGGTTATCTTCCAGTAATTAACGAAGCAATTGAAGTTAATGTTAATTTAGAAGGAAGTGAACATCGTTTAGTTTTAGAAGTTGCAGCTCACTTAGGTGATGGTCGTGTTAGAACGATTGCAATGGATATGAGTGAAGGTTTAGTTCGTGGTATGGATGCTAAAGCTACTGGTGCTCCTATTAAGGTTCCAGTTGGTGAAAAAGTACTAGGTCGTATCTTTAATGTTATTGGTGAAACTATCGATGGTGGTGACCAAGTTGAAGAAGCTCCAACATGGTCAATTCACCGTGCTCCTCCACCGTTAGTAGAACAATCTACTACAACTGAGATGTTTGAAACAGGTATCAAAGTTGTTGACTTACTTGCTCCATATGCAAAAGGTGGTAAAGTTGGTCTTTTCGGTGGTGCTGGTGTTGGTAAAACAGTTATTATCATGGAACTTATTCACAATGTTGCTCATGGTCATGATGGTTTATCAGTATTTGCTGGTGTTGGTGAAAGAACTCGTGAAGGAAATGACCTTTACTACGAAATGAAAGAATCGAATGTACTTGACAAAGTTGCACTGTGCTACGGTCAAATGAGTGAGCCTCCTGGAGCACGTAACCGTATCGCTCTTACTGGTCTTACTATGGCTGAGTATTTCCGTGATGAAAAAGGTCTTGATGTTCTTATGTTCATCGACAATATTTTCCGTTACGCTCAATCAGGTTCTGAGATGTCTGCACTTCTTGGTCGTATCCCTTCAGCTGTTGGTTACCAACCAACTCTTGCTCGTGAAATGGGTGCTTTACAAGATCGTATTACATCTACAAAAACTGGTTCTATTACATCTGTTCAAGCTGTATATGTACCAGCGGATGACTTAACTGACCCGGCTCCAGCTTCTGTTTTTGCTCACTTAGATGCAACAACAGTTCTTAACCGTAAAATTGCTGAAAAAGGTATTTATCCTGCAGTTGATCCACTTGATTCAACTTCAAGATTACTTGATCCACAAATTTTAGGTGAAGAGCACTATAGTGTAGCTCGTGGTGTACAACAAACTTTACAAAAATATAAAGATCTTCAAGATATCATCGCTATTCTTGGTATGGATGAGCTTTCTGAAGACGATAAAAAAGTTGTTGAACGTGCTCGTAAAATTGAAAAATTCCTTTCTCAACCTTTCTTCGTTGCAGAGGTATTTACAGGTGCTCCTGGTAAATATGTTTCTCTTGAAGATACTATTAAAGGTTTCAAAGGTATTCTTAATGGTGAATACGATCATATGTCTGAAAACTCTTTCTATATGGTTGGAAGCATTGACGAGGCTATCGCTAAACACGAGAAAAACAAATAATATATGTTTAACTAAAGGACTGTAATGGATAAGTTTAAACTTGAAATCCTAACACCTAACGGTGAAATCTTTAATGATGAAGTCGTTAGCGTTGTTCTCCCTGGTCAAGAGGGAGAATTCGGCGTCTTAGCAGGTCATGCTTCATTAACTACTTTACTTGAAGCTGGTGTTATAGATGTTGAAAAAGAGGATAAATCAGTCGAATCTATTGTTATCAACTGGGGTGTTGCTCAAGTTGATGAAGGTAAAGTTATCATATTAGTTGAAGGTGCAGCACCTATTCGTGGTGAAAATGAATCTGAAATTGCTAAAGCTCTTGAAGAAGCTAAGAAACTTATCAATGATATAGCAGACTCTAGTAGTGCTATAGCATCTGTTTCTGCAAAAATAGAATCAGCAGCACAAAAACTAATATAGTTAAATGATTAACAATTTAATCGATTTTTATCTTAAAAGTCATCCAGTTACTATAGGAGTGTTAGCTTTATTAGCTATCTATTTCCTTGTACTTAACTGGGTGTTTTTCTATCGCTATTTTTCTCTCAACAGTTGGCTTACAAGAGAAAGTGACTCTTTAGAATCACTTTTACTTGGTGCCACAACTGTGAGTGAATCTTCTTTTTTATATAATTTCATTCGTCGCAGTAGTCATATCTCTAAGGAAGTTTTACAGCTTGGAATGTTAGCTGCAACAAAAGAAGCTACTAAAGGTTTGTCTTTACTTTCCATTTTTGCTTCTACAACTCCCTTTATTGGTTTATTTGGTACAGTAGTTTCTATTTTAGATACTTTTACACATATAGGTCAAGCAAGTGGAAGTATGAGTATTATTTCAAGTGGTGTAAGTGATGCACTTGTTGCCACAGCAAGTGGTATATTTGTAGCAATTTTTGCGTATACATATCATCAAATTTTAAAAAGAAAAGCATATGAACTTTCTAATTATCTTCAGATGCAAAGTGATGCTATCATTGCTCGTGGGGTATAGTGATGTATGATTGGGATGAAAAACCTGAACTAAATATCACTCCACTAGTTGATGTTATGCTAGTCTTACTTGCAATTTTGATGGTAATTGCTCCAAATATTGTTTATGAAGAAAATATTAAACTTCCTCAAGGCTCTATGACACAACAACTTGATAAAATTCCACCTGTACATATAAGTATAGATAAAGATAAAAATGTAAAGATAAACAAAGAAAGTTTTCTATTTAATGCTTTTATGGATAATTTTTTTCTTTACTCTAAAAAACTCAATAAAAAAGCAACAGTGCTAATTAGTGCTGACAAAAGTTTAGATTATGGTGTTGTTATGTCTCTTTTAGCTGCGGTAAAACAAGCAGGTTTTTCTGAGGTTTCTTTAGCAACAAATGGATAATAACAAATACTTCTATCTCGGTGGTCTTATATCACTCACTCTTTTTCTCCTTTTTGGAACACTCTTTTCGTATATACTTTTTAATAAAATTAAAAATAAAACATACGGTTTAAAAAAAGAAAACTATGTCTCAGTTTCTCTTGTAATACCTGAAAAAAAAGTTTCTCATAAAAAAAACGATTCAAAAAAGAGATCAGTAATAAAAAAAACATCTTTACAATCTTCTAATAAAGTTGAGAATTTAGATGTAAATGATCTCTTTAGTGATGTATGGACTTCTAAAATTAAAATTACTAAGAAAAAGAAAAAAGTAAATTCGAAAAGATTGGCACAACTTCAAAAAAAGATAAAGACAACTCAAGAAAATAAAGTTGATTTAGTAAGTGAAAAAATAGAGCAGGAAGATGGACTCAAAAGAGAAAAAGAAGCTGCATCTACAGCAAGTGAAGTTAATGAATATTTGGCTAAAATTCAAGCATTAGTATATAAACACTTTCATGTTCCACCAAATACACAGGGGCAAAGTGTTAAAACTGTTATAGAATTAGATCCTTTTGGTAAAGTTCTTGATTTTCGTGTTTTACAGTACTCACAAAGTAGTGTACTTAACGAAGAGGTTGATAAAATGAAAGAAAGACTTCTCCATGTAGTTTTTCCTCTAAATCCTCAACATCAAAATTCGACAACAGTGGTTGTTTTAATTTCAAAGGAGTAAGAATGAAAATTCTTGTGAGTTTACTTGTGTTTTTTCATATATTGTTTGCAAGTGATGCAACGATAGAGGTAATAAAAAAAGCAGAGACATTACCTACATTAGCTATAGAAGATGCATCTGTAAGTTATAATGATACTTTCAAGTTACAATTTTTTAAATCTTTAGTTGCAGATATGAATGTTATCTCTTTGTTTAATGTAGATAGACATTATCGCTATACACATTATAATGCTGTAAATGTGTTAGTTGAAAATAAAGATAAAGAGTATGTTCTTCGTTACAAAATGTCTGAGGATGATGATGGTATTTTAAATGTCAATGTAAAACTTTTACAGCAAGAAGAGGTTGTTTTTTCAAAAGAGTATAGAATTTCAAACAAAGATATTTATATGTTTATTTCTCATGCTATTGCTTATGATATTAATGCATTTATGGGGGAGCCTTCTGTTGCTTGGATGAAAAGAAAAGTTATTTTTACTCGACTTATTGCTCCTAAAAAGACAGAGATTGTGATTGCTGATTATACATTAACATATCAACATGTAATTATAAAAGGTGGGTTTAACATCTTTCCAAAATGGGCAACAAAAGATCAAAAGAGCTTTTATTATACTTCTTTAGATGGTGTAAAACCTACTTTAAAATATGTAGATGTAAAAAAAGGTACTATAAAAAATATAATATCTTCAGATGGTATGGTTGTATGTTCAGATGTAAGTAGCAATGGTAAGCTTCTACTTTTAACAATGGCATTGGATGGTCAACCAGATATTTATACTTATAACGTAGATACTAAAAAATATAAAAAAGAGACTTTTTATAAAGGTATAGATGTTAATGGGCAATTTTTTGGGCACAATAAAATTGTATTTATCTCTTCTCGTTTAGGGTATCCAAATGTTTTTTCAAAAAGTTTAGATACAAATGAAGTAGAGCAGATGGTTTATTATGGTCGTAGTAACTCAGCATGTAGTGTTCATGGAAAATATATAGTTTATGAAGCAAGAGAAAGTTCTAATGCTTTTAGTAAAAATACTTTCAACTTACATCTTATCTCTACAGAGACAGATTTTATTCGACGTCTTACAGCTGTAGGGATGAATGAATTTCCAAGGTTTTCTGCTGATGGAGATGCTATTTTATTTATAAAAAATTATAAAGCACAAAGTGCTATAGGTATTATAAGACTCAATCACAATAAAAACTATCTGTTTCCATTAAAATCAGGTCGTATTCAATCAATGGATTGGTAAAAGTTGGTTTGTATCTTTTTTTTGGTATAATAATTAAATTTTTAATTTAGAGGACATAAAATATGAAAAGTATAGTACTTTCTAGTGTTGTTACAGCACTTCTAATGTTTAGTGGGTGTAGTAAAGACCCAGCTGTAGCTGAAGATACAAAAGCTCAAGAGGTTAGCACTCCTGTAGCTCAAGAGGTTCAGCCTGTTGCTACTGAGACTGTTTCTCCAGAAAATAGTGTAGTAGATACTACAGACACACAGACACAGGGACTTAGTATTTCAGAAATAGAGTCTAAACTTCCTACAGTATATTTTGATTTTGATAAATATGAAATCAAACCAGCAATGCAAGAAAAAATCGATGCAGCTGCTGAAATGGGTACAACTGTAGCTAAAGATCTAAAAGTAAAACTAGAAGGTAACTGTGATGAGTGGGGTAGTGATGAGTATAACTTTGCACTAGGTCTTAAAAGAGCAGATGCTGTTAAAAAAGCTTTAGTAGCTGATGGTGTTGAAGCTTCTCGTATCTCAATGGTAAGTTATGGTAAATCAAACCCAGTTTGTACAGAACATACAAAAGAGTGTTGGGCTAAAAACCGTCGTGTAGATTTTAAAGTTCTTCCATAGTTTTCTTATGAAAAGCAGTAAAAAAATTATTTTTTTTCTTCTTACTGCTCCTATTTTATCTCTAGCTTCTGAACCTTCTGCGTTTGGAGCTGGAGACCTTACAAGCTCTCAACCTTATGGGTTGACTTCCAACGAAAAAGTTATTTTAGAAACAAAACAGAAGCTCAAGAAAGTAGCTCAAAAGAGTAATTATCAAGAAAATAAACTTGATTCACTTCGTGAACGTATTGATGGCTTGCAAAGCATAGTTGAAAGTTTAAGCCGTAAAGCGCATAATAATAAAATTTCTTTACAAAAGTTGGCAACAAAAAATGAGCAGGGTCTACAAAATAGTAATGCATATGAAGAAAGATTGGCACAACAAATCCAAGACAATAGTGTTAAGATTGAAACATTAAAAGAGGCTGTTAAAGAGCTTTCCAAAGTTGTTGATGATATTAACTTACATTATGTAACTAAAGAGGAATATAATACTCTTGTTCATGATGTAAATGATTTTAAAGCATTAGTGGCAAAAGAGTTACAGTCTTCTAGTAAAAAGACATCTTCTCTTTCTGGTGCTGAACTTGCAAAGCAGGCGAAAAGTTATTATGATAAACGTTATTATACTAAGGCTATCGCTGCATATGAAGAGTTGATTCGACGTAACTATAGACCTGCTTATGCACACTATATGATTGGTGAGATGTACTATAAGAGAAAAGATTATGGAAAGGCTATCTCTTTTTATAAAAAAAGTTCAAAACTTTATTCAAAAGCTTCTTATATGCCAAGGTTAATGTATCATACAGCAATTGCTATGAATAAAACAGGTGATAAAGAACATGCAAAGCTCTTTTTTAAAGCTTTGGTGAAAAAGTATCCTAATTCTCCTGAAGCTAAAGAAGCTAAAAAATATATAGAATAATAGTTTTCAGTAAAATAATAGATTTTTATGATAAAATCGCATAAATAAATTAAAGGTAAAAAATGGCAATTGAAGCAAATCAAATCGTATCGTTAGAGTATGAAGTAAGAGATGGTGATAAAACAGTAGATAGTAATGTTGGTGGAGCTCCACTAGTTTTTATGTTTGGTAAAGGTCAGATTATTCCTGGTCTTGAAGAGGGCATTAAAAATATGTCTATTGGTGAAAAAGGTGACGTACTTGTAAAAGCTGCTGATGCTTATGGTGAGTATAATCCTGAAGCTATGCAAGAAGTTCCAAAAGAGCAATTTGCTGGTATTGAACTTGAAGAAGGTATGACTCTTTATGGTCAAGGTGAAGATGGTTCAACAGTTCAAGTAACAGTTAAAGAGATTAAAGATGATACTGTTATCATTGATTTTAACCACCCTTTAGCTGGTAAAGATTTAATGTTTACAGTAACTATTAACAATGTAAGAGATGCATCTGCTGAAGAAGCAATGACTGGTGTTCCTGCTGAAAACAAGCAAGAAGATGATGGTTGTTGTGGTACAGGTGGCGGCAGCGGTTGTGGATGTCACTAATTTTATAACAGCTTCAAAAGCCTCTAGTGAGGCTTTTAAAACAGCTACGCTTTTAAAAACACTTACTGTTAATGCTCTTATTATGGGTGAAGTTGGTGTTGGCAAAAGTACATTGGCTTCTTATATACTTCCTGATGCTCCCATTGTGGATGCATCAAACTTTGAAGAGTTGTTTGCAACTCTTGAGAGTACTCACTCTATCATTATTACAAATATCGATACATCCCCAAACTTAAAGCTTTTGAGTGATAAGATTAAAAGCTTACATGTAAGGGTTATAGCAACTGCAAGAGGTTCATTCCATTATGATTTTTTAGATGAACTTTTTAGTGTGAAATTCGATATTCCACCCCTTTCTCAGCGGCCAGAAGATGTTGAAGAGTTAGTAGAAAGATTTTTAAAAGAAGCATCCTCTTTATTTGGTGGTAAAGATCATTTTGATACAAAAAACTTCAAGCCAGATTTGTCAAAAAATTCCAATTCATTACGAAGACAGGTAATGATTCATTATCTTTTAAAGGATATTGAAGACACTGAATTGATGGATATCATAGAAAACTATCTGTATGATAAACTAGGCTCAAATAGTGATTATAGAAATTTTTTGTATCTGTATGAGGTTCCTTTAATTAAAGCAGGACTGAAAAAGTTTAAATCGCAGTTACAGTTATCTGATAAACTTGGTTTAAACAGAAATACATTAAGAAAAAAAATAGCAGAAAACAAACAATATTTACAAGGAGAAAAAGCATGAAAAAAATAGCAATGATATTTGCAGGACAAGGTTCACAAGCAGTAGGAATGGGTAAAGATTTTTATGAAAATTCTGAATTAGCAAAAGAGATGTTTGCAAAAGCAGGTGAGAGAATTGGTGTTGATTTTAAAGAGATTATCTTTGAAGAAAATGAAAAACTAGGACAAACTGCTTATACACAACCAGCAATTTTACTTGTACAAATGGTAGCATATAAACTTTTCAAAGAAGCATGTCCAGATGTAAAAGCAGAACTTTTCTTAGGGCACTCTTTAGGTGAATTTTCAGCATTATGTGCTGCAGGTGCTATTGACTATGTTGATGCTGTAGAACTTGTACATAAACGAGGTGCTTTGATGCAAGAAGCTTGCGAAGGTAAAGATGCAGGTATGATGGCTATTGTTGGTTTGGATGATGCAAGTGTTGAGAAAATTTGTGCTGATGCACAAGCAGAGGGTAAAAAAGTATGGCCTGCAAACTATAATCAAGATGGGCAACTTGTTGTTGCAGGAAATAAAGCTGATTTAGCGTCTTTAGAGCAAACTTTTAAAGATGCAGGTGCAAAAAGAGCCCTTCTTTTAAATATGAGTGTTGCATCACATTGTGAGATTTTAGCACCAGCACAAGAGCCACTAGCAGAGCTTATGGAAAAATATATAAAAGATTCATTTGAAGCACCTGTTATTTCAAATGTAACAACACAACCTTACAGTACAAAAGCTGAAGCTGTGGCACTCTTAAAAGATCAGCTTGTAAAACCTGTAAAATATAAACAATCTATCCAAGCAATAGCTGGTGATGTTGATATGGCTATAGAATTTGGTAATGGTGTTGTGCTTAAAGGTCTTAACAGAAGAATCGCAAAAGAGCTTAAAACACTCAATATCTCAGATATGGCATCTCTTGCAAAAGTTCAAGAGGAAGTTTGCTCATAAAATGAGAGTAACATTAGCACAAACATCGCCCCATCTTAGCAGAAAAAATCTTCAAGAGATTGTAGAGATTACTCAGAAACATCAAGATGCAACAGACTTGATTGTATTTCCTGAATTAGCTTTAAGTGGCTATATGTTGCAAGATAAACTTTATGAAGATGCATGGAACCAAGAGGAGTTAACCCCCTTACATGTAGCAAGTCAAAATGTAGATATTGCTGTAGGTGCTGCTATGAACGATGAGGGGCTTTTTCGAAATACTGCACTCTATTTTTCAGAAGGGAAGATGATTGCACAACATATAAAAGTACATCTTCCAAACTATGGTATGTTTGAAGAAGCTCGTTATTTTGAGGGTGGAGAGGGGTTTGAAGCCTTTACATGTAAGGGTAAAAAAATCTCTATGCTTGTGTGTGAAGATCTGTGGCACAGTAGTGTGCATGAGGAGCTTATCAAGCTAAACCCTGATATGATTATTGTCCTTGTTGCTTCTCCTGCTCGAGGGTTTGAAGATGAAGAACTTTCCATAGAAAAAGAGTGGTACTCGATTATTAAGCAAGTGGCAAAAGAGTGTCAATCACCTCTTCTTTTTGTCAACCGTGTTGGCTTTGAAGATGGACTGGGATTTTGGGGTGGTTCGTGCATTGTCAACAAAGAGGGTGTTATCACAGAAAAATTACCAAAATTTGATGCCATGACACAAACATTTGAGATAGAGGATATATAAAAATGAAAATAGCAATAATGGGTGCAATGCCTGAAGAGATAGAACCGATTTTAGCCTACCTTGACGATGTGCAAGAGGTGAAGTACGCAAAGAATACTTACTATAAAGCAAAGTATAAAAATATAGAGGTTGTTGTTGCCTACTCTAAGATTGGGAAGGTTTTTTCAACTTTAACAGCAGCGACTATGTTACAAATGTTTGCTTGTGATGTACTTCTTTTTACAGGTGTTGCAGGTGCTGTGAATGATGAACTCAAAATTGGTGATTTAATCGTTGCTACAAAACTTCCTCAACACGATTTAGATATTACCATTTTTGGGCATCCTCATGGATATGTTCCTGAGGGGAGTGTTTATGTGGAAGCTGACAAAGATTTGATAGCACTCTCAAAAATAGTAGCTCAAGAGATGGGTGTAAAAGTAAAAGAGGGTATCATCGCTACAGGTGATCAGTTTATCGCTTCTCAAGAGCGTAAAGGGTTTATCGCCGATACTTTCCATGCTGATGCACTTGAGATGGAGGGAGCAAGTGTTGCTGTGGTTTGTGATGCTTTAGGTGTTCCTTTTTTCATCCTTCGTGCTATTAGTGACAGTGCAGATATGGACGCTGGATTTAATTTTGATGAATTTGTAGAGAGTTCAGCAAAAGAGAGTGCAAACTTTTTAATGAAAATGGTTGATAAGTTGGCAAACGCATAATGGGTGTAAAACTTTCTAAAAAAATAATGTCCAAGCTTGGTAAAACCAATGCTGAGTTTAACCTCATAGAGGAGGGGGACAAAATTTTAGTGGGGCTTAGTGGTGGAAAAGACTCTCTAACTATGATTCATGCGATGAAAGAGCAACAACGCCGTGCTCCTTTTGATTTTGAGTTTTTAGCTGTGACCATAAGCTATGGTATGGGTGAAAACTATGATAACCTTGTGAAACATTGTAAAGAGCATGATATACCTCACATCATTCATGAGACACAAACTTATGATTTGGCAAAAGAGAAGATTCGTAAAAACTCTTCATACTGCTCTTTTTTCTCCCGTATGAGAAGAGGGTATTTATATTCTGTAGCAAAAGAGCATGGGTGTAATAAAGTTGCTTTGGGACACCATATGGATGATGCTGCTGAGAGTTTTTTTATGAACTTTATCTACAATGGCCAAATGAGAAGCTTGGCACCAAAATACAGAGCAGAAAATGGTTTAATCGTGATTCGTCCTCTCATCCAACTCAGAGAAAGACAGCTTCGTGCATTTGTTGTTGATAATGAGATAGAAGCCATCGGTGATGAAGCGTGTCCTGCGATGCGTTTTGACATTAAAGCACCCCATGCAAGAGAGAGTACAAAACAGATGTTAGCAGAGATGGAACAAAAGTTTCCAGATCTTTTTACCTCACTGAATGCTGCATTTAAAAATATAAGTGTTGAGAGTTTTTTTGATAAAGAGAAGTTTCGTTTATAAGAGTAATATTACTCTTATAAAACTCTTTTTCTTTTAAGAAAGCGTAATGTCCCTGTTATAATGAGAATGAGTAACATGAATGCTGCATAATCATTTATCCAAATCCACCAAGATGCGAAGAGTTCTCCATCATGAATAGCAAGTAAAAATGTATAAAGTGAAACAGATTGAAAATTAGGAAGAAGAGAATTATCTAAAGAATGTGATAGATAATGAGATTGTTTATTTTGTATATAAACATCTTTAAACATATGAGGAGTATTTTTAAGTATCTGATAGTTTCCTTTTTCAAGAATTTTGTTTTCTGCTCCCATCCCTCCAATGTAAAGTTTCTCTCCAATTCGTGACATGCTATAGGCAAACCCTTTACTTTCTAGTTTCCATTGGTGTAGATCTTGACTTTTATATATACCAAAGCGATTACCAATTCTATAGTTTTTACCATCAAAATCAATACTCCATATATCGTGTGTTAAAGAGTTATATACAGGAGGTAAAATACTATGGTTAATAGTAGTTGTTTTCATCATCTTTCGCAGACTTGAAGCATGGTCTAAAAAGATACCGCTTATTGCTAAAATAGTAAGAAAAAAAGATGCAAAAAGAACAAAAATATTAGCATGAAGTTTAATGAACTTACGTGTTGTTTTTGGATAGTGTTTTTTTCTGATGAGGTAAAAAATACCATAACCACTTACTACTAAAAAAACTAAGTAGAGTGTCGCATAGTCATTTAAAATAAGAGAATAACCATCAAATAAACCTCTTCCATAATGAAGGTCTCTTATAAAACGAGAGAGAGTAATATCTTCTTGAAGTTGCTCTTTTTGAATATGGGGAACACATCTATTGGTAATATATTTCGAGGTTGTATTTATCTCAATAAGAGTATGTTTGTTTTCTACAGCTAAGAGTGTGTCTTTATATAAAACAAGGGAAGTAATAGTCTTGTTTCCTAAAAGATAAGGAGTATAAACACCGTTACTATAATGATAAATTCCATCATTTGTAGCAATGAATGGAAATGCTATATCAGTGACAAGATGTTTAAATGTATGTTTATACTGAGCTTCATTCTCTTGTTTTTCGTAGATACCTCGATAAGTTCCAATAAAAATATGTTTTCCATCGATAGCAATAGAGTTAATAACTCTTTTTTCTTTTTCTAAAAGGATAGGATTAGTTGTCTTAATTTGTATTTTATAGAGGAAATTCCAATAATCATGGTCTAAAAAAAATCCACTCAGGGCAAGGAGAAAAAGAAAAACTCCTCCACTTAGCCCTGCTATTTTGTGGAGCTTATGTATCTTTACCATTTATATTCTAATCCTGCATAATAACCTCTAGGGTCTGCTGGTGTATAGTCTGTTTTTCCATAAGCATAGCGAGCACTTACTGCATATTTTTTATTTGTTATATTTGTAATTTTACCAAAAAGACGGAGGTGCTTGTTATATTTATAATCTGTTTTAAGATTACCTATACTGTAGCCACCATACTTATATGTATGGGCATCATCCATCCAATAGCTTCCCACATATTGCCATTCTGGCATGATGCGTAGACCATGAACTTGTGTTGGTGTATAGATAAGACGTACATTTGCAAGATGATTTGGTGCTTCTGCCATTTCATTATCGCCATATTCTGGGTTGTTATCATAATTATGTTTTGAGTAAGAGTATGCAATATGTGTTGCCAATGATGAAAAAAGTTGATAATCAAGTGTTGTTTCTATCCCTTTGTGAATAGTTGAACCTCCATTATCGTAGTAACGAATACCATCGCTATCTTCATAGCGTGTAATTGTATCATCTATAGTCATATAGTAAAGAGCTATATCAAAGAATCCCTGTGTATTAAATTGGTGTTTATAGCCAATTTCATAAGTATTTGTTGTCTCAGGATCAAGTGTAACTGCTTCATAACCTACTTTTAAAGAGTAAAGTCTACTTGCTTGAGGGATTCTAAATCCGTTAGCATAACGGATATAAAGGTTGTCATTTTTAGACATCATATATGAAAGTGCAAGTTTTGGACTAAGGTGTTGAAAGCTATCGGTTCTATCTGCAATTCTGTAGTATGTTCCTGATGGATCTTGAGAATTGTCTTCTAGGTTATTATTATAGTCAAATCTATTATAGTCATAACGTAATCCAGCATGGAGTATAAATGCTTTTGTAAGGGAATAATCTGCACTAAGGTATGGTGCTACAGCGAAGTAATTAACATCATAGTCATATAAAGGTCCAGCAACATAAGTTTTAGCACCCCAACCAGATGTTGTAACATTAAAATCTTGGGTATATGTAAGTGATGATTGTGTATATTCACTGTCAAATCCAAAAACTACTTTTCCCCATTTTGCATCATAAGTATTACGATTATTTAAACCAAAAGTTACAAGTTTATTATCATTACTTGGAAGATTAGATTCCCACGTTGCAACATACTGATTTCTATTGTAGCGTATGTATGGTGTTGTTGTGATTTCAAGATTATTAAAAGTATAGTTACTCCACTCTAGGCTAAGCCGTGCATAATCAAATTTTCTGCTTACATCTGTTTGTTCTAATGCAAGGTAGTAGTTTGGATCATCACTTGCTTTTGCAGAACCATCTTCAATATAGCTATAATCATTAAAGCTATCAGCTTGTTGTGCATCTGTAGAAGAGATGTTAAACATTACTTTTATATCATTTGCCTCATTAAGTTCTCTATCGTAACGAATATTAGCTTCATATCTATCTGTAGTTGTGTGCTCTCTCCAGCCATCATTGTGCATATAACTAATATTTGCTCTATAGCCACTTTTTTCATCACTGTCACTTGTACTTAAAAAACCACTACCATAGCCGTGGTTTCCACCCATTGCACGAATGAGTGTTTCTTTTTTCTTTGCTGGTGCATTGAGTGATTGGACATTAACAACTGCTGCAACTGCATCAGAACCATAGAGTGCTGTTCCTGCACCTTTAAGTACTTCCACTCCTGTTGCTGTCTGGAATGTTGTATAAGCTAAACCATTATGATTAAAAAAACCAGAACTTTGGACAGGAAGACCATCTTGCATAAAAAGGTAATATGGACCTGTGTTTTTTGGCATACGAATAGATGTCATATGTCCTATAACTGAAGTTGTTTGTTCTATACGAACACCAGAAAGAGAGTTGAGTAAGTCTTTTTGAAAGATAACTTGATCAAGTTCTATTTCACTTTTCTCTTTTGTCGAAACACTAAGAGGTTGTTTTACAATCTCTTCTTCATTTCCTGTCGCTGTTACACTTATAGGTGTTAAATCAAGTGTAGAGGCATGTAAAAATGAAGATGCTACAAGTGATATTAATAAGTTCTTTTTTATCAAAGTAGATCCTTTTGGATAAAATTTTCCAAAAGTTTATAAAAAAAGTGTTACATTTGTATTAAGTGATTTTTTTCAGTTTGAAATAATATTATCATAAATGACAACGGTATCAGCTAGCAAATCGTGTAAAGCTCTTTTATCTTTGCGAAAAGCAACCATAAGAAAGCCTATGCCAAAAAGAAGTGTAGAGGGGATGTAACCAAGAGAACGGGTGATAGCTTGTTTGTTGGTTATATCTTGGAAAGTTTTTGCATCTACAACCCTTACATGTAAGAGTTTTTTCCCTGGTGTAGCACCACGCCATTTATCCCAAAAGATGATAGTTACAACTAAAACAGAAAATTCAAAAAGAAGTTCCCAACTGAGTGAGGTATGAGGTTGATGTTGGAGTGCATGAGGATTACCACTCATTGCCATTTGAATGTTTTGTTGATATTGTGCAAAATCAAACCAGTTGCCATCACTTAAAAAGTAGATGACTATGCCCACTGGCAGGGCGAGAAAGAGAGTGTCTAAAAATGAAGCAACGAAACGCACCCAAAAGCCGGCGTATCGTACCTCATTTTTGTTAGACATGGTAGTTTGGTGCTTCTTGTGTGATGATTACATCATGAACATGAGACTCTTTAAGTCCTGCTGATGTGATTTCAACAAATTCTGCTTTATCCCAGAATGCTTCAATACTTTCACTTCCACAATATCCCATAGATGAACGAAGTCCACCCATCATTTGGTGTACTATACCAGCGATGCTTCCTCTAAATGGAACACGACCCTCAATCCCTTCAGGAACAAGTTTATCTGCTGCTGTTCCCTCTTGGAAATATCTGTCATTACTTCCTTTTTGCATAGCTCCTATACTTCCCATACCACGGTATGATTTGTACTGACGCCCTTGGAACATGATAGTTTCACCTGGTGATTCTTCTGTACCTGCAAGTAAAGAACCAGCCATAACACAGCTTGCACCTACAGCTAAAGCTTTAGAGATATCTCCAGAGTATTTGATACCACCATCAGCGATAACAGGAACACCATGTTTACGAGCTGCTTGTGCACACTCATCAATAGCAGAAATTTGAGGTACACCAACACCAGCTACGATTCTTGTAGTACAGATTGAACCTGGTCCTATACCAACTTTAACACCATCAGCACCAGCAGCGATTAATGCTTCTGTTGCTTCAGCAGTTGCAATATTTCCAGCGATGATATCAACTTCTAAAGTTTCTTTGATAGCTTTTACTGTATCTAAAATACCTTTTGAATGACCATGTGCAGAGTCAAGAACTAAAACATCAGCACCAGCATCAACTAAAGCTTTTGCTCTGTCCATTTGACCAACACCAATAGCTGCACCAACTACTAAACGACCAAAAGCATCTTTATTTGAGTTTGGATACTCGATGCGTTTTTTGATATCTTTAATAGTTACAAGACCTTTTAGAAAACCTTCATCATCAATGATAGGAAGTTTTTCAATTTTATTTTTATGCATAATATCTGCAGCATCATCAAGACTGATACCTTGTTTAGCTGTGATAAGTGGCATTTTTGTCATCACTTCATCTGCACGTTTACGCATATCTTTTTCAAAACGCATATCACGGTTTGTAAGTATTCCTAGAAGCTTATTATGTCCATCTACAACAGGTACACCAGAGATTTTAAACTCACTCATAAGTGCTTCTGCTTCTGCTAATGTTGCATCAGGATGTACATAAATAGGGTCTATAATGATGCCACTTTCAGATTTTTTAACTTTTTTAACTTGTTTACATTGTGTTTCAATATCCATATTTTTATGGATGATACCAATCCCACCAAGGCGAGCCATAGCGATAGCTGCACGATACTCAGTTACAGTATCCATAGCAGCAGAAACCATAGGGATTTTTAAAGTAATGTTTCGTGTAAGTTTTGTTTCAAGTGATACCTCTTTAGGTAATACTTCTGAGTACTGAGGTACTAAAAGTACATCTTCAAATGTGAGTGCGCGTTTACGAATTTTCATGGCTGTCCTTTTGCAGAGTTTCAAGTAGATTTAAAATTTTTGCATTATACCTCTTTTGTGGTTAAAAAGAGGTAAATGTTTTAGTTATATGCAACTTCTTTTTCAAGTGAAAGTGCACCGTCAAAAAGTGTTTGTTCATCATATGCTGAAGCAATTAGTTGAAGACCAACAGGCATCCCCTCATTATTTTTCATAATAGGAAGAGAAAGTGCAGGAAGACCAGCTAAATTAACACTGATAGTGTAAATATCGCTAAGGTACATATCCATAGGCTTTGCAAGTTCTCCAAATTTTGGTGCAACAGTAGGTGCAACAGGGGAGAGAATAAGATCAACATCTTTAAAGATTTTTGCATACTCATCTTTGATGATATGGCGTGTTTTTTGTGCTTTAACATAGTACGCTTCATAGTAACCACTACTAAGAACAAAGTTTCCAAGTAAAATACGGCGTTTTACTTCATCGCCAAATCCTTCACTTCGTGTGTTGATAAAAGTCTCTTCAAGGTTTTTTCCCTCTACACGATTTCCATAGCGAATACCGTCATAACGAGCCAAGTTTGTTGTCGCTTCGGCTGTTGCTGTAATGTAGTATGCTGAGATGTCATATTTTGCATCCATCATCTCTTTTTCTACTATAGTGTGTCCAGCATTTTTGAGTGCTTCAATTGCTTTTGCATAGGCATTTTTTACATCATCTGAAGCGTTTTCAATGTACTTCGGTAAAACAGCTATGCGTAATTTTCTTTCACTGTTAAGATGAGGTGTTACTTTGTCATCTTTTTGTGCATTTGTAGAGTCTTTTGTATCACTTCCACTGATGATGTCATAAAGAATAGCTGCATCTTCTACATTTTGTGTCATAGGTCCAATTTGATCTAAACTAGAAGCATATGCTCCCAAACCATAACGGCTAACTCTTCCATATGTTGGCTTCATCCCTACAATACCACAAAAAGCAGCAGGTTGGCGAATAGAACCTCCCGTATCACTTCCAAGTGCAGCAACAGCTAAACCAGCACCAACAGCAGCAGCACTTCCACCACTACTACCACCTGGAACTCTATCGCTTGCATGAGGATTTTGTGTTTTACCATAAAAACTAGATTCAGTAGTTGAACCCATTGCAAACTCATCCATATTAACACGTCCATATGGGCTTAAACCTGCATCAAGGAGTTTATCAATAACAGTTGCATTATAAGGGGCAATATAACCTTGAAGTATCTTACTACCAGCTGTTACTGACCAGTCTTTTACTTGAATATTGTCTTTGATAGCTATAGGCACTCCATCACCTACATTTTGAATATCAATGTAAGCATTGAGTTCTGTATTCGCTTCAATCTTAGATTTAAGTTCATTTTTAAATTGTATCAATTCTTCTTTGTTGAGGTTAAGAGCTTCCTTTAATGTAATCACTAAACTTCCTATTGTATAAATTATTTGCCCCATTATAGCAAATATTTATTTAATCTATTAGTGTATAATCTTAAAAAAAATAAAGGCTAACTCATTAAAACACTTACACAAACAAAACTCATTTTCTATGTCAGTATCTTTTTAGTTCTCTTTGATAATTATGCATTTTTTACAAACACTTTAAAAGTCTACCCTTTAACATTTGCAAACAGTGGATTTTTACTTTCACTTGTATTTGTACTTACAGCACTTTTAGTTTTTGTGTTTACATTGTTAAGTTCCAAGTACACGACTAAACCTCTTTTAATCATAGTGCTTTTAGTATCTTCATTGACAAATTATTTTATGAATAGTTATCATGTTGTTATTGATGCAAGTATGATACGAAATACACTGCAAACGAATCTGAATGAATCAATGGACTTAGTAACGTTTAAAGAGATAGCTTATTTTTTCTTTTTAGGAGTACTTCCTTCGTATTTTGTTTATAAAGTTCCTCTCGAGTATAGAGATTTTAAAAGTGAACTAGTCGATAAAGCAAAGACAATAGCAATTTCTTTAGTTGTTATCATAGCAAGTATTGCTCTTTTTAGTAAGTCATATACATCATTTGCAAGAGAACATAAACCATTAAGATACTCTACAAATCCAACTTATTGGATCTATTCTATAGGAAAGTATATAAGTTTAACGTTTAGTTCTGGAAAACTAGTTGTGAAACCTATAGGTCTTGATGCGAAAGTCATAAAAGATGATAATGTTTCTAAAATTGTTATTATGGTTGTTGGTGAAGCTGCTCGAGCAGACCATTTTTCTTTAAATGGGTACAAGAGAGAGACAAATCCTCTTTTAGAAAAACAAGATATTTTTAATTTTGAAGATGTGAGCTCTTGTGGTACATCTACTGCAGCTTCTGTACCTTGTATGTTTTCTATCTATGGTAGAAAAGAGTATAGTTATAAAAAAGGTATTTCAACTGAAAATGTACTTGATGTACTAAAACATACGAATGAAATTGCTATTTTATGGAGAGATAATAATTCTGACTCAAAAGGGGTAGCTCTTCGAGTTCCTTATGAAAACTATAAAACACCTCAAACAAATACGATATGTACACAAGGGGAGTGTCGTGATATAGGTATGCTTGTTGGGCTTGATAAATATATTGCTCAAAATAAAGGAAAAGATATCCTGATAGTACTACATCAAATGGGAAATCATGGACCAGCTTATTATAAAAGATATACAAAAGATTTTGAAAAGTTTAAACCTACATGTAAGACAAATCAACTTGAAGAGTGTACACAAGAAGAGATTATAAATGCTTACGATAATGCACTTTTATATACAGATAATTTTTTAAGTAAAACAATAGATTTTTTAAAGCAATATGATAAAGAGTATAAAACAGCACTATTTTATATGAGCGATCATGGTGAAAGTTTAGGTGAAAATGGTATTTATCTTCATGGACTACCATATTTTATGGCACCAGAAGCACAAACTCACATTGGTGCATTTATGTGGTTTGGTTCACAAATGAAAAAAAGTTTGAATAGTAAAAAACTTGAAGCACAAACAAAAGAGCATTATTCCCAAGATAATCTTTTTCATACATTATTAGGTGTATTTAATGTACAAACAGATGTATACAATAAAAAAATGGATCTTTTAAGTGAAGATAGATAAGCATATTGCACTTACAGCTGTTATTCTTGTAGGGTGTATTTATTTTTTTGGTATTAGTGACTTAGATACTTTAGTGCAAGATATATTTTATAATATCAAAACATCTACATGGGTACTATCATCATCAGTACAACCATATAAATTTATTTTTTATGATGGGGTTAAAAAATTACTTATTTTATTTGCCGTAGCAATGTTGATTCTTTTGGTTTTTTTCAGAAAAAAGGCTTTTGTTTCACGTTATAAAAAAGGTTTAATGGTTGTTGTCCTTTCTGCAATTTTAGTGCCAGTTGTTGTCGGTGGTCTTAAAAAATATACAGATATGCCATGTCCGAGAGATGAGGTACGTTATGGAGGAGTTTATCCAAGAACTGCAGTATGGCAAAGTTATGATAAAGAGTTTAGATTAACACATAAACGTACAAAATGTTGGCCTGCAGGGCATGCAAGTGGTGGATTCGCATTAATGAGTTTATTTTTCCTATTTCATACAAAACGAAATCGTATTTTAGCTTTAGTAAGTGGTGTGACAATAGGGTGGTTAATGGGTGGTTATAAAATGATAATAGGGGATCATTTTTTAAGTCATACTGTTATTACAATGGTTCTTGCATGGTTTCTTATTTTACTCATAGCTCGAGGGGTTTATGGAAAAGAATTCCCTCCTAAAGAGGGATGAAAGAATGTTTATTTGTACTTTTTTACAAAATAAATACCTATACCAATAACAACAAATATAAGGGCAACTGTTGCCCCTATAAAAGTAAAACTGACAGGTTCGTTAAAGTTAGGCACCTATAACCTCACTACAACGTTTACATGGAGTTTCTTCTTGTTCTGATTGATATTTCCAACATCTTGGACATTTATGTGCTGTTGCTTTTGCTATTGTAAATGTATCTTCATCTACTTTAAAGCTTCCAAGTTCATTTTCTTCTGGTTTATCTTCAAAGATACCAGAAACTACAAACCAGTCTTCAGCATCAATGCTACTCATATCTAAAGTTGTTTTTGACTCTGTATAGATAACAAGCTCAAGAGTTGATTTTATCATTTTCTCTTTTTTAAGTTTATCAACAACACCACCAAAACCTTCTCTTGCTTTTACCATATACTGAGCATCAAAAGGTGTCTCTATAGCTGGTAATGCTTCATAAGTCATAGCAAAGATATCTTCTGCATCACCTTTAATGATAGCTGGAGCATTTTCTACAATTTCATCAGCTGTATAAGTTAAAATTGGAGCCATAAGTGTTAAAAGTGTTTTAGTAATCATTGCCATAGCACTTTGACTTGCACGACGACGTGTAGAATTTTGTGCATTACAGTAAAGATTATCTTTTGTCATATCTATATACATACCACTGAGTTCATTTACAATGAAGTTATTAAGTGTGCTCATACCATTAACAAAGTTGTATTCAGAGAACTGTTTATGCACTTCTGTTAAGGTCTTACTTGCTTCACTGAGAATCCATTTATCTAAATCACCCATCTCTTCATATGGTGTAAGTGTTTCTAAGTCATTAATGTTTGCAAGCATAATTCTAAATGTATTTCTGAGTTTTCTGTAGCTTTCAGAAGTTTGTTTTAAAATTCCCTGAGAAATTTTTAAATCACCTTGATAGTCACTAGAAGCAACCCATAAACGAAGAATTTCACTTCCGTACTCTTTGAGTACTTTTTCAGGAGCTATAACATTACCTTTAGACTTAGACATCTTTTCACCTTTTTCATCTACAGTGAAACCATGTGTCAGTACACCTTTATAAGGTGCTTTGTGTTGTACAGCAGTTGATAAAAAGAGTGAAGATTGGAACCAACCACGATGTTGGTCACTTCCCTCTACATATAAGTCAGCAGGGTATTCGCCAGCATCATAGTTACGAGATTTTAGTACAGAGTTCCAAGTTGAACCACTATCAAACCATACATCTAAAATATCTGTTACTTTTTCAAGCTCTTCAGGTTTATAACCACTACCAGGGTAGAGGAGTTGAGCAATATCCATAGAGTACCACGCATCACTTCCTTGCATCTCAAAAATCATTGCGACAAAGTTAAGAACTTTCTCATCTAAAAGAACTTCACCTGTTGCTTTAACTCTAAAAAAGGCTATAGGTACACCCCAGTCTCTTTGACGACTTATACACCAGTCAGGACGATTTTCAACCATAGAAGTAAGGCGTTTACGACCAGTTTGGGGAATAAACTCTGTTTTTTCTACTTCATCAAGAGCTATTTCTCTAAGTGTTTTGCTTTCACCCTCAGGTGTTCCATCAACACTAATGAACCATTGTTTTGTAGCACGGTAGATAAGTGGTGTATGACTTCTCCAGCAGTGTGGATAAGAGTGCATAAATTTGTCTA
>Ga0256828_1000381_pt1 | contig 30108 bp, 25 predicted proteins | sample CV88metaG_FD_185993 | JGI IMG/M metagenome (GOLD analysis project Ga0256828, IMG submission 185993) | Hydrothermal vent microbial communities from East Pacific Rise, Pacific Ocean - CV88 | ecosystem: Environmental > Aquatic > Marine > Hydrothermal vents | place: Pacific Ocean: East Pacific Rise...
ACTCATTAAGCCCACATTCTTCTGTAAGCATCGATTTTGATTTTACTACTTTTTTTGCATCTTTTAGATATGAATATACTATTTCATTATGATCTATATCTGTTTTGGCAAAATGAACTTCAATTCCATTGTTTTTAGCATTTTCGATAAATTCATCTATATAATTTTGAAGATTATCAATTACATTATCTTTTATCTCACTTACTTGATTTCTAAGCTCTTCCCATTCTGGAATCTCTTTTATAGCTTTATCTCTTTTTTGTCTAATCGCCCATAGTGAATCATTGTGTTTTTTCCCTTTTTGCTGGTAAAACTTTGAAGCTAATTCATAATGTTTCATCTAAACTCTCCAAAATAATTTCACTAATATGCTTAAATTCTACTTTATCACCGTCTTTATCAGCTATACCTTTTAAATGCATAAGACAACTCATATCTACACCACTTATTACATCTGGATTTTGAGTTAATAAATCATCAAGTTTTTCTCTACCCATAGCATAACTTAAAAACCCTTCTTTTAGACTATAAACACCACCAAATCCACAACATTCATCTTTACTTGCCGTGCTAAATTCACATCCTAATACTGCTTTTACTTTATCTTTTATAGGGATATTTAATTCACTTGGAGTATTTAAATCTAAATGACGAATCGAATGGCAAGAATGGTGAAATGCTATTTTTTTAGGGTAGTTTTTTGCTAAATCTCTATGTCCTTCTTCGTATAAAAATTCAGTAAGTTCATAAATTTTATTTGCAATAGAATATCCTTGAGACTTTGTAGTGCTTACACAACTACTCCCTATTCCTATAACTTTGTCATAACTTTCAAAAACTTTATCCATTCTTTTAGGTAATTCTGTAGGTTGTCCTGCATTTATAAAAGGTTGTCCACAACAAGTTTGATTTTTGGGGATTTCTACTTTGTAGTTTAGTCTATCTAAAAGTAAAATAGTAGATTTTATTACATTTGGATAAAGTTCTCGCACATAACAAGGGATAAAAATGGCTAATTTCATAGATTAGCCTTTATTTATAATTTCACTATCAAGCTCAATTACAGTATGAACATTCCCTCTTGGATTAAAATCAGCTATAACTTTTAGTTTTTTTGGTTTAATTTTATTATAGATTGTATCGTATATCTCATTTGCACTATCTTCGTGTGAGATATATCTATTCATAAATGAATTTATATAAAGTTTTAATGCTTTTAACTCTACTACATATTCATCTGGAATATACTCTATATAAATAGTTGCAAAGTCAGGGTATCCACTTCTTGGACATTTTGCCATAAATTCAGGTAAAGTTACTTTAATTAAATAATCTTTTTTATGTTTATTTGGCCAAATTTCCATATCATCTACATTAAATTCTACTATCTCTTTTTCACCGTATTTCATCATCTTCTCCTATAACTTAGTGCTTCAAGCACAGCTTTTTTATTTATTTTATCATAATTTTCTAAATCTGCGATAGTTTGGGCCACTTTAAGTATTTTAAATTTACTTCTTTTAGATAAATTGAAGTTATTTACTGCCTTTTCTAAAATATCTTTTGCATCATTTTCAATATCAAACTCCCAATTTTCTGGAAGCCTTGAATTTAAATATCCTCTTTTTATCTGTCTTTCAAAAGCCTTTAACACTTTAGTAAACATCTCTTTTGAGGTAATCACACTATCATCATTATCTTCTGTCATTTGAAGATATAAATCTATCCTATCAAGTAAAGGATCACTTATTCTATTTTTATACCTTTTTATCTCTATTTCTGTGCATCTACACTCTTTGTTACTTAATAAATTTCCACAAGGACATGGATTCATAGCAGCTGCAAAAAGGATTTTGGTTTTATATTCAATTTTACTATCTACTCTTGAGATTAAAAGTTTATTTTCTTGAAGTGGAAGTCTAAGGTCTTCAAGAATATCTTTCCTAAATTGAGGTAATTCATCAAAAAAAAGTATCCCATTATTAGCCAAAGCAATCTCACCTATACTATTTCTACCACCAAAAATAGCAGCTTTTGAGCTGGAATGGTGTGGACATCTAAAAGGTCTTTTGGGATTAAAAGTAATCTCTTTATTTTCAAGAGAATTTTGTTTTTCAATTTCAAGAAGTTCATCTAAACTTACAGGAGGTAGGATATATTGAAGTCTATTTATTATCATACTTTTACCAACCCCTGCGCTACCTTCAAACAAAACATTATGCATACCAGCCGCACTAATTAAAGCTACCCTTTTAGCTACTACTTGCCCTTTTACATCTTTAAAATCAAGCCCAAACTTATCATTATAAAAATATTTTTTATTATTAACTTCAATAAATTTATATTTTAGTTTTTTAGGTTTTGTTTGTTTAAACTTCATATCAAAAAATTGATTTATATTATCAAACCCATATACTTCAATATCTGGAATTTGTGCTATTTGAGATGCTATACTATTTGGGACTATCACTTTTTTATATCCACTTCCTAAAACAATAGCAAAAATATCATTGGTTTCTTTAATAGTTCCATCAAGCCCTAATTCACCTAATACTAAATACTCACTTAAATCGATATCACTATTTTGAAGTAAAATAGTTAAAGCAATTGGTAAATCAAGTGCTGTAGACTTTTTAGGTAAATTTGCAGGAGAAAGATTTGTAATAATTTTAAGAGGTGGAAAAGTAAAATTATTATTTAATAAAGCAGCTTTAATCCTCTCTTTACTTTCTTGGACTGCACTTGATGCAAGTCCTACTATACTAAAAGAGGGTAAAGCTGGAATAAAAGTAGTTTCAACTTCAACTAACTTAACAACTCCATCAAAAATGGCAGAGTTTATTTTTTTTGTTTTAGCTTTTTCTTCCATTCTTTTTCAAATTTTTTTCTTTTAATATAATCCAGTCTTTCTACAAAAAGGTGTCCATCTAAATGGTCTGTTTCATGTTGGAATGCTACACTTAAAAGTCCATCTGCATCCATAATATGTTCTTTTCCAAATCTATCAAAAAACTTCACCTTTACATTTGCATATCTTTCAACTTCATCAAAATAATCAGGAACACTCAAACACCCTTCAGTATCTTTAATAGTTCCATCCCATGTTAAAAATTCAGGATTTATCACTTCAATTAAAGTTTCAGGGCTTTGTTTCCCTTCTTCATCACCAATATCTATAATTAAAGCTCTCAAAGGCACTGCTACTTGTATAGCTGCAAGACCCACTCCATTATTTGCTTTCATAGTGTCATACATATTATCAAGTAATTTATGAAGTTCACTATCAAATCTTTCAACTGGTTTTGAAATCTGTTTTAATATTTTATTTGGATAAGTTACTATCTCTAACATTATTTTATCCTAACTCTTTTTTTTCTAAAACTTTATCAATCAGTCCATATTCCATAGCTTCTTTTGCAGACATAAAATTATCTCTTTCAGTATCATTAGTGATTTTTCTTACACTTTGACCTGTATTTTTAGCTAAAATTTCATTAAGTTCTTTTTTCATTCTTAAAATCTCTTTAGCATGAATTTCAATATCAGTTGCTTGTCCTTGAGCTCCACCTAATGGCTGATGAATCATAATTCTTGCATGTGGAAGAGCAAATCTTTTACCTTTTGTTCCACTACTTAAAAGGAAAGCTCCCATACTTGCAGCTTGTCCCATACAAATAGTTACTACATCTGGTCTAATATAATTCATAGTATCATAAATACTCATACCAGCAGTAACAACTCCACCTGGTGAATTTATATAAAGATAAATATCTTTTTCTGGGTCTTCTGCTTCAAGAAATAAAAGTTGTGCAACAATTAAACTTGCCATATGGTCTTCAATTTCACCACTTAGCATAATAATTCTATCTTTTAAAAGTCTTGAGTAGATATCGTAAGCTCTCTCTCCTCTACCTGTTTTTTCTATAACTGTAGGTATTAACATTTACATCCTTTGTTTTTAAATTTAGCAAAAAAACACCATTTTCTTACTAAATTTAAAAAGCAAAAGTCAAAAAGACTTATTTTGCTTTTTTGTCAAGTAGAGTATTTAAAAGTCTATCTTCAATCATACTCATTTTAACAGCTGGAATTAGATTATTTTCTTTATAGTATTCATAAACTTTTTCTGGATCTTCACCAGCTCTAATAGCTTCAAAATATAATACTTGTAATACTTCTTGATCACTAATAGAGATTCCCTCTTTTTTAGCAAGTTCATCTACAATAAAAGTAAGTCTAACTTTTTTCTCAGCTTCTTTTTTAGCTTCTTCTTGGAACTCTTTTAATTTTTCTGGGTTTTCAGTTAATTCTTTAATCTCTTCTTCTTTCATTCCTTGAGCTTTTTGGTTAATAACCATTTCAGCTTCTTTTTCTACTACTACATCAGGTAAATCAAAGTTGAATTTTTCAACTAAAGCTTCAACTAATTCTGCTTTTTTAGGAGCAAATACTTCTGCTTTTTTAGCATTGATAAGCTCTTTTTGAATCTCTTCTTTTAAAGTTTCAACTGTAGCATCTTCCATTTGAAGTAATTTTTTAGCTAAATCATCATTTACTTCTGGAGTTTTTTTCTCTTGGATTTTATTTAGTTTTACTTTAAAAGTTGCTTCTTTTCCAGCAATTTCTTTAGCACCATATTCTTCTGGGAATTTAACTGTAATCTCTTTTTCTTCTCCCACTTTCATACCAACGATTTGTTCTTCAAATCCAGGAATAAATGAGTTACTTCCAAGTTCTAATGGATAATTTTCAGCACTTCCATTTTCCATTTTTTCACCATCGATATATCCCTCAAAATCAATTACTGCTATATCACCATTTTCAGCAACTTCTTTATCAGAATCAACTGGTTCTGCTACACTTTTTGCATATTCTGCAATTTTAGCATCAACTTCTTCATCAGTTACTTTTGGAAGAGATACTTCAGGGATAACTTCTTCATATCCATCAACATTAACTTTTGGTTTTAAGCTAACTTTGATTTCAATTTCAGTTTTATCTTCACCTCTATCAAATTTAGTAAAGATTGGTTCTGCAATAATATCTTCTGGTTTAATATTTAATTCTTTTAAACTTGCTTCATACTCTTCTTTGATTAACTCATCGATAGCTTCTTTTTCGATAGCTTCTCCATATAATTTTTTAACAACTGCAACTGGAACTTTCCCTTTTCTAAATCCATCAACTTTTACTTGTTTAGCGAATTTTTTAGCTACTTGAGCTTTTTTTGCATCAATAACATCATTACTTACTTCAATTTTGATTAATGCATTTGCTTCATTTAATTTTTCAACTGCCATTTTTTACCTTTATAATATGATTTTTAATTGGGTATAATATCAAAAATTTGATAAAATGTCTATTATCAAAAAGGGGAGAAAAAAGAGAAAAAACCTTATTCTACATCAATTTGAGAAGGTAATAAATATTTTTCATATTTTTTCCAAATTCTTTTTTTAATAAAAAATTCTAAAACTTTTTCATCAATATCTCTATCTTTTGCCATATTATTCATAATTTTAAATACTTCACTTAGTTTTTTTGGAGTTTTATAAGGTCTATCACTTGCTGTAAGTGCTTCAAAAATATCACAAATAGCCAGTATTCTATCTTCTAAAGTTAACTCTTTTTCACTTAGCTGTCTTGGATATCCTTGACCATTTAGTTTCTCATGGTGATTTGAAGCTATATGAACAATTTCTTGATATTCTGTAGGAAAAGGTAAACCACTTAACATTTCATAAGTCATAAGAGCGTGTCTTTGGACATGTTCTCTTTCTTTATCACTCAAAGTACCTTTTCTAATTTTTAACATCTCAACCTCATCATCTCTTAATACATTTACCTTTTTACCACCCAATTCATACTGATATTTTGTTGCAATATTTTCTATTCTTTTAATTTTAGAATCTTCTAAATATTCACCACCTTTATTTACCTCTTCTAAAAATTCTAAATCATCATCTATCTCTTTTAAATCTTTTTTTCCAGCTAAAAGGTAATCTCTCTTGATAATCTCAAATCTCTCTTCTATTAATTTTATCCTATCAATATTAGCTTCAAGTTTCGTAGCTTTATCCATTGTTCTTGGGTCTGTTGTAATTTTTCCAATATCATGTAATAGTGCAGCTATTTTAATCTGTTTTAACATATTATCATCATAATTTACATCTTTAAAATACTCTTTATCTTTATTTATAGAATTACTGATAATTTCTGCTAATGTTGCAACTTTTTGGACATGATTACCTGTATATTTACTTTTCTCATCGACAGCTTTTGCAATTACATTGATAAAACTTTCAATAAAACTTTCTAAATTATCTATCAACTTATTTTTTGTAATAGATATAGCTGCTTGAGATGCTAAAGACAAAGTTATATCTTCATCATCTTTATTAAAAGGTAAAATAAAATTATTCTCTTTTTTATTTATTAGCTGTAATATACCTATTGTTTCTTTTTTATGATCAATTAAAGGGATAACTAACATACTTTTTGAGCGATATCCAGTAACTTTATCAAACTCTTTTGTTCCACTAAAATCAAATGTATCATCTAAATAAACATCTGCAATATTATATATCTTTTGAGTCAATGCACACAAAACTGCTACCATATGTCTATTTTCTTTACCATCAGTATAAATTTCTAAAGGTTCCCATTCTATAGGGCCTTGTCTTCCACCCATAAATGTTTTTAATGTTTCATTTTGGATAATTTTAAAATATAATTTATCCCCTTTTTTAAGATATAAACTTCCACCATCAGCTAAAGTAAATTCTCTTGCTACACTTAATACATCTTCTAAAAAGTAATCTACATTAGTTTCTGATGATAATTCCAAACTAATATCCATTAGTTTTTTTAATTCTTGCTTATAAAGATTACTATTTGTAAATATACATTTACCATTATCACCAAAAGGGTAAATACACATTCCATCTTCTAAAATATATTCTGGTTTTTTCAAAAGATTAAAATTATAAAGTTCATCTATAATTTTATTTTTATACTCTTTTTTGAAATGGTAAAAATAAAAATCAATATCTTTTTTTATTTTTTTTGATAAATCAAATATAAGTTTTGGAGTTAAATGTTTGGAATCTTTTGCTAATACATCTAATTCACTTGGAAAAGAACATTCAATCAATATTGCTTGTAAATTTTTAGTATTATTTATCTCTTCAATCAATTTATCATTTAAATATGTGTCTCCTGATAAAATTACACTTTTATTATTTTTTGTAATTTTAAATCCAACAGCAGCAACTGTATGATTAGCAGGTAAAATTTTTACTTTTATATTGTCAAATATAAGTTTATCACCAATTTTAATTTCAATAAATTCAACCGCTTGTTTCCCATTTGGTAGAGATATTTTAGTAAAATCTGGCCAAATTTGATTATTAAATAAATCCTTTATAGAATCTATAGTTTCTTTTAGTCCATATATTTTTAATGTCTTTTTTCTTTCTGCAAAACTTGTATCTATTACAAATGGTAAATCTATAATATGGTCAAAATGGGAATGTGTCAGTAAAATATGCTCTAACCTAACAACATCATCTCCTAACCCATTAGCTAAATTACCTGCATCAATAACAATATCTTCCCTTAGTAAAAATGCAGTAGTAAAAGCATGTTTAGCACGATTACCATAACTTCCTAAAACTTTTATCATTAAATTCCTTTATTTATGAGAATATTTACATATACCATCAAAATCATCAGGTGGATTTTTTAAACAATCATTACATCTTTGTAAATATAATTTATATAATTTATCTCCAAATTCATCATATAATTTTTGAAAAATTGATTTTGCTTCAAAAAACTTAGCTTCTCTATATAATTTTAATGCCTTATTATATTCGTCAAAATTTGATTTTCCAAAACCTACAACTTCAAAAATTTGAACAATTTCTGTTTTTCCTTTAACTTGGACTAAATCAACTTCTCTAATTATATAATCTTTTGTTAATAAATCAAAAGTTTCTTTACTAATTAAAATATTAGAACCATAAACTTTATTTAAACTTTCTAATCTTGATGCTAAATTTACCGTATCTCCAATAATAGTATAATCTGATCTACCTTCACTTCCCATATCTCCTATAGTAGCTATTCCACTATTTATACCTATTCCAATATCAATCTCTAAACCTAATTTATCTTGTAGTTCTCTATTTAATGATTTTAAAATATTAATTTGGTCTATTGCACTACTTACAGCTTCATCAGCATGATTTGGAATATCTACTGGTGCATTCCAATAAGCCATAATAGCATCTCCAATAAACTTATCAATAGTCCCTTTATGTATATTGATATTTTCAACCATTGGTGTCATATAAATATTAAGTAGTTCAATAACTTTTTTAGGGTCATTTAGCTTTTCACTTATATTAGTAAAATCTCTAATATCACTAAAAAACACCGTAATCTCTTTATTTTTTGGTGCTAAAACTGCACCATTTCTATCTTTTATTAACTCTTCCATAACTTTATGTGATACTTTTTTGGCAAAAGCTTCTCTTAAAATATGAGAAGTTCTACTCTCATATAAATAGTTAATACTTCCTAAAACTACAGCTAAAAACACTATTTCAGTAATTGGCAATAAAATATTGATTATATATCCATAATCAAACATTAAATAATAAACAAACATAAAATAACCAATAACCATTAAAATCAATATTAAATATGAAACAACTGCATTTGAAAAATAAAATACTAATGTAATAATTAAAGCCATTAAAAATAATGATAAAATATCTACTAATTCGCCTATATCTGGTCTATATAAAAAGTCACCTTGCAATAAATTATCAATAATATTAGCATGAACTTCCACTCCAGGGTATACATTATTAAAAGGTGTAACCCTTAAATCAAATAACCCTCCAGCACTTGTTCCAACTAATACAAATTTATCTTTGATATCATTTTTATTAAAAGTTCCATTATACACATCAATTGCAGATATATATTTAAACTTTTTTTTATCACCTCTATAATTGATAAAAAGTCTACCAAACCTATCTGTTTTTATTTTATAATTACCAACAATAATACTATCTACCCCTGCTTGAGAATAGTTTACAACTACCTTTTTAGCACCAATAGCAATTCTAAACATTTCAAAAGCTAATGATGGATAGATAATATCATCATACTTTATCAACAAAGGCACATGCCTTACTACACCATCAAAATCTGGTATCATATTGATAAATCCACCAGAGTAAGCACTATCTTGTATAATAGGGATATTTCCTATATAACCTTTAGCATTAAACAAATATTCTTCTTGCAAATTTCTCTCTATAAAAATTGCTGGAACATCTGGTAATACATTTTTTGTGGTATTTGTCTCAAAATCAAAATAAAAACCTGTAATAGTTGGAGTGGTTTCCAAAGCTTTAGCTAAAACAATATCATTATCTTCAGCTTTTATATTTAGATGATATTTTTTTGCCAAATAATATAAAGATTTTGTATCTTTTTCAGCAAAAAATATATCCAATCCAATAATTAAAGCACCACTATCTGTAAGATTATACAAAATTTGGGCTATTTTATCTCTACTCCAAGGCCATTGACCAAGAGCTTTTAAAGATTTTTCATCAATATCTACTATAACTACTTGATTTGTAGTTGGTATATCCCCTCTCATCAAAAACATTTGATCCCTTAGTTTATTGTCAAATATATCGCTAAATGGGGAAAAAAGATATATAAATATAAATGTTACAAAAGTCAAAATAAAAATTATAATATATAAAAGTTTTTTACTCATTTATATCCTTATATGTTATAATTGCCAATTATAATAAAAAAAAGGGATTTTATGCGTTTTATTTCAAAATTATTATTATTTGTTAGTTTAATCTCTTACGCATATAGCTATAAATATACCAAAAAACAAGAAAAAAGGGATATCTATAAAGGTAAACAATATCTAAAAAAACATGAAATAAATTTAGCTATCGCTGCTTTTGAGAGGGTGTTAATGTTTGACCCAAACAATGATGTAGCTAAATTTTATTTAGGTATTATATTTGAAAAAGAAAATGATATAAATTTAGCAAAAAAATATTTTGAATCTATAAAACATCCAACCCCTTATATGAAAAAAAAGATTTTAGAATTTCATAGAAAATATGAAAAATATGATATAACTTTACTATTTGGTGCAAATTTTGATACCAATATAAATAATACATCTTGTAAAGATTTAGAATTAACTTTAGTCTCTGTCAATAGTGAAAAAGTAAATGCTTTTAGTTTATACCAATTTATATCTATTTCTCCCCATTATTTAAAAAACTCTACCTTAGACCATACTATTTTATTTTTTAATAAAAATACTATAGACCATTCTCAAAATGATATTCAATTACTTAGCTATATCCCATCAAAAACTCAACATTACAAAAAATATAATTTTAAACATTATACAAAATATGATTTTGTAATGTATGGTGGTGAACCATATCTAAATAAATTCACTTTAGGTGAAACTATCGACTTTAATATACAAAATAACCATAAAAATGTTATAAACCTAATGATAGCTTATAATAGATATTATAAATACAATCAGCAAAACTCATATCAAATCATATTTAATGATAAATTTATTAAATATTTTGATACTCATAATATGAGTATCCTATTAGGAATAGAAAGTAATCAAAAAGAGTTTTCTAAAGCTATCAATGTATCATATAACAAATATAAAATAGACACTAATCTAAATCTAAATATCAAAGAGTTTTATATCCAAACTAATATCAACTATGATGCTACATACTATAAAAATGAAGATCCATATTTTCTAAAAAAAAGGATCGATAGAAAAGTTGATTATATTTTTAATATAAATTTAAAACATAATAATACTATCTATCAACTCCAAACAGAATATACTCAAAATATTTCAAATATAGACCCTTATTCATATAATAAAGTTATTATCTCATTAAATCTTATAAAACACTTCAAAACTGGGCTTTAATAAAAAGTTATAAATCGACGATATTATAAATGCCTAAAGAATAATCAAGGAGGAACAATAATGAAAATATTATTAACATTATTACTTTTCATATCTACTATATTTGCATGGGTAGGTCAAATCACTGCTCTAAAAGGAAGTGCAAAAATTATAAGACATAATAAAGTTTTAAAAGCACAACCTGGATTAGTTTTATATAAAAATGATAGTATCAAAACTGGAAAAAACACAAAACTACAAATTATTTTTAAAGATAAAACTGTTGTAACAATTGGTAGAAACTCATTAGTAAAAATTGCTGATTACCTATTTGATACAAAGAAAAATTCAAAAGCAAAATTTAAACTTTCATATGGTATTATGAAAACATTAACAGGAAAAATTGGTAAATTAGCACCACAAAGATTTAAAGTTGTAACAAAAAATGCTTCAATTGGTATTAGAGGGACATATTTTGTAGTAGAAACTTATGGAGATATTGTTAAACTTGGTATGATTAGTGGAGTTACACAATTTACAAACTTAAAAACAAATGCACAATATATCGTATCAAAAGGGGAACAATTAATTTTTGAAATCCCTAAAAATAAAATTATTATTAAGAAAAACTTTATAGAACCAGCTGTAGTAAAATTAGCACATAAAACAAATAAAGTTATTAAAATTAAAGATAAAATGACTAATTCACCAGTAATTCAAAACACAAACACACCATCTATGAAAAATATAAATACAAATAGTGTATCACCATCAACAGTAGCACCAAAAATAAATAGCACTCCAACTACTATTCAAAATAGTATCAAAAACACTCCATCAAATTCTCAAAACAACTATCAACAATTTAGACCATTCTAAAAAGCTTCTTAGCTTTTTAGATTTGATAAATTATCTATAAGTTTTATTGGTGTTAGGTTATAGTTTGGTTGAATGTCTCCTGCTAAACTATGAGCTATAGAAGCACTAATTGTAGCTTTTAATATATGGTATCCATTTGCTAATAAAGCACCTATCATACCAGATAAAACATCTCCACTACCCCCTTTTGCTAAAGCAACAGAGCCTAAAGGGTTGATATATATCTGATTTTTATATGCTATTATAGTATTTGCTCCTTTTAATAACAATACAACTTTTGGATATTTTTGACTAAATTTTAAAGCTAATTCAAATCTATTTTTTTGAATATCATCAACACTATATTCCCCAATTCCTGTAAGTTTTAATAAAGAAGAAAACTCTTTCGGATGAGGTGTTAAAACAGATGCTTTATCTAAAGCAAAAAGTATCTCTTTTTTATAAAACATATCAGCATCTATAACTTTTACAATATCCATTTTTACTATTTTTTCAATCTCATCATCAAAAAAGTTCCCAAGCCCCATACCTAATACCAATACATTAAATCTATCATCTACAATATCACTTTGCATAAGCTCATAAGGGATTTGAATATTCTCTCTTGTAATAGTTGTAACTAATCCAGCTCCAAAATTAAGCGATGCTAAAGCAGAAATTATTCCTGCTCCACTCTTTTGTCCTACTAATACACCCACATGTCCAAAAGAGCCTTTATGAGCATTTGATTTATTTCTAATTGGTAAAATTAAATCATCTCTATTTAATAAATAATAGTTTGTTTTATTAGCATAATTATCAAAACTTACTCCAAGATTTGCTTGTTTAATAACACCTACATAATCTTTTGCTGTATCACTTAATAAAGCTAATTTAATAGCTCCCATTGTGATAGTTACATCAGCTTTAAAAACTTCACCCCTTTTATTACCATTATCATCAAGTCCTGTAGGAATATCACAAGCAATTTTTAAACCTTTTCTTTTGTTTAACATTTTAATAATATTATTTATTTTAGAATCTAAATCTCTTTTTAATCCACTTCCAAAAATTGCATCTACATAACAATCATATTGTTTTGAAATACTCTCTTTTGATGGTTGAAATTCTTCATATTTACCACCATAATTTTTATATACTTCAAGCTGAAACTGAGCCATATCACTTTTTACCCCCATAGGTAAAAATAGCTTAACCTCAACTTCTCTAAGAAGCATTCTTGCTAAAGTGATACCATCAGCTCCATTATTTCCCGCTCCAGCTACAATACAAACAGATTTTATATTATGTTTTTTAATCTCTTCATACATAGCTCTTGCAGCATTTTCCATTAAAATAAATTCATTTAATCCCTTTTTGTAACAAGCTTTATCTAAACTATAAACCTCTTTGAAAACTTTAATCATTTTTTTCCTCCCGTTACATTTTCTATTACACTTTTTAAAAGGGATAAAGTAACAGGTTTAGCAATATACCCTATTTTATACTCTTTTGCCTTATTCATAGTCTCTTTATCTCCATCAGCTGTTAAGAGATAAATATTACTAATATCTATATTTTCATTTTTTAATCTCTCTAATACTTCATATCCATCTAAATTAGGCATCCTTTTATCTAAAAAGATTAAATCATATTTATTATTTCTAATCTTTTCAAGCCCTTCTAATCCATCACTTGCATTATCAATTTCTGCTTGTTTATCTATTGTTTTTAACATTGTAGCTAAAACTAATCTATTCATAGGTTCATCATCTATAATTAAATATCTATAATTGTTAGCTAACTGCTCATCTATAGAAAAAGTTTCTACTAAATCAAGCATTGTAATAGGGATATTTACCACCTTATCAAATATATCTATATTTTTAGGATAATAACTCTCATCTACTCCAGCAATAAAATAGATATGTTTTGCTAAGTTTTCATTTATTTTTTTATAAGTTTTTATAAAAGAGATATCTAAATCATTCTCTTCTATTGAGTGTGGATAAGCTATAATTACTACATCTATATCTTTATTGAATAATAAAAACTGCATAAACTTATCTTCATTATAAAAAATTTTAATTTTTGTATCTAATTTTTCTAATTGTTCAGCTAAGTTTTTACAATATTCTTCATACCTTTTAGTTTTTAAAATAGCTATTTTTCTATTTCTTAAAAGATTTTTATCATAATAGTTTTTACTTTTTTTAAACTTCAATTCCAAATAAAAAGTACTACCTTTACCCTCTTCACTCTCAAACCAGATATCTCCATCCATTCTATTAGCTAATTGTTTAGAGATATATAATCCAAGTCCAGTCCCTTTCTCTTTTTGAGTAACTCTACTAAAAGGTTTAAAAAGATCTTTTTGTTTCTCTTTTTTTATCCCTATACCATCATCTTTGATAGATACAAAAAGCTTAACACTATCTCCTAAATCTTCAGTTTTTGCAATAACATCTATATGTCCATTTTGTTTTGTAAATTTTACAGCATTTGAAAATAGATTATTTAAAATTTGTAAAAGTCTATTTTTATCCCCAATAACTTCATCAAATACATTAATTTTATCAATATATCTAAAATTAATATTTTTTTGTCTTATATTTACCATAGAGATTTGAATAGCACTTTTTATCACTTTATTTATCCAAAATGGATTATAAACTAAATCTAAAGTAGCATTTGAAAGTTTCTGGGTATCTAATAAATCATTAATTAAAGTTAACAAAATTTTAGCTGAATTTTTTGCATATATTATATTTTTTTTATCTTCTACAGATAGATGATTTAATGATTCTAATACATCTAAATACCCTATTACAGAGTTTAGAGGTGTTCTCATTTCATGGGAAATATTAGCAAACATTATATTTTGATTTTTTTGCATCTCTTGCATATGCTCAACTATAGAATTAAGCATATTAGTAACTATTTCACCATTTTTCACATCATTTTCTAACGATTTAAAAGATGATAAAGTGAGTGTTTTTAATACTTCAACTTTTTTATTACCTAAATGAACTAAAACATTATTAACTTTTGATTTGTCTTTACAAGCTTTCCACACAAACTCAGCCCATTGTTCATTATGTTTTTGAAAATCATTAAAAACTCTCTCTAAAAATTTACTATCAATACTTCCAAAACTTTCATATTTTAATATATGTAAAAAATCCTCTTTATCATAAAATAAATAATCCAAAGCATTTTGCTTATATTTATAAATATCTACATCTTTAGGAAAAATTTTTTCTAAAAAAAGGATTAAAAAATCATTAAACTCTTTTGAGTCTTTTAAATTTTCATAAAAATCTATTATATTCAATTTTTTTCCTTAAAAAATACTAAATTCATTGTTTGATTTTGTAAAATTGGTCTATGTGTTGTAGAACTACTACCAACTTCTCCAAAAGTAAAAAAACCAGCAAATTGTATATATTTTGATAACTTAGCAATTTCAAACTCAATTAAATCACCATAATAAGCATATCTACCTACACAAGAAAACATAAAAGCCCCATCACATTTTATATGTTTTAATTCATCTTCTATCAATTTCATCATATTATGTTGATTAGTAGGGATTGCTATTCTTACATCTTCCCCTTCATAAATATATTTAAAAAATTGAATTGAATTATCTTCTCTATTTATAGATTTAATAGAAGCTAAACTTTTATTGTTATCATGATTTACACAAAAAGGGTGTAAAAATTTTTCTATATTTTCTTGTTTTATCTCTCCAATATACTCTTCTACAACTTTTAAGGCATCTTCATCATCAATTTTATAAACTATATTTTTATAACTTTTAGTAACTCTTAATTTATTTCCAATAGGCTTCCACCCATGAATCGCTTTAGAACAAAACTCTATTTCAGAATTATCAAAAAATACTGCTAATAATTTATCGTTATAAAAATTTTCTTTACCAAAACAACCACAAGCATTATTTGAATAAACTCCACCAAAAACATTTGTAATATTTTGTCTTTCTTGAATTCTATCTAAAAAGTAATTGGTATCAAATTCTACAGGGAAAAAAGCAATAACAGAAGAGGAGTTGAATTTATTATAACTCTTTATAAAGTTTTCTTTTAATTTCTGAAAATCAACTATATCAAATGTCTCTACAAAAAAGTTTTTGACACTAAATAACATTACTGATATTTGAGAGCTATTTATTACAAATGGGATTTGACTAATAATATTCCCTTTTGTTCCATGAACCCCCACAATTTCTATATTAGGATTTATAGACTTTAAATGGTTTACACATTTAAATATCAATTCTTGATTTGTAGAGTCAAAAAATAAAAAAGCCAAAGTTGGCATAAAATCGATATCTATTTTGTCTCTACTATCATAAATTAGAGATTTTACACTCATAATAAACCTTTATTTAAAAATAGAAATCCTTTTTTGTGTAATCTCTTTAATTTCTGAAATATCCATTCCATTTTCTATTAAATGTTTTATCTCTTTGAATTGATTAGCATCTTCACTCAAACCTACATTTAATAAAATCCCTTTAATTGTATGAGTATGTATAGCTAATTCAGATATATCATCACTCTGTAATATTTTATACACCTCTTCTAATTCATTTGTTAGAGAATCTATAGATACACTAATAAGCTCATTTATTGTCTCATCATCTATTCCCATCTCTAAAAATCTATGTTGGATAGATTTTTTAATTTTATCTTTATATGTTTGAGAAATCACACAATATCCTTTATTTCCACTTTTTGCTTAATTTTATCATAATTCAGTAACTTTTGTGTAACTTTAATGTAATTATCTATTCATTTTGTTGTCATTTTATACATTAAAAACTCTGATCTTATCTGTATCAAGCTCTTTTCTTAAAGTTTCTTCAATAGCAAATAGTGTAGCTCCTCCACTACTACATGTAGCACAAGCACCTACATATCTAATAAAAAGTTGTAAATCACCATTTGGAGCCTCTTTGACATCAATAACTTCCATACCACCACCATCCATAGCAAGCATTGGTTGAATTTTTTGAGCAAGAACTTGTTGTAGTTGTTCAAGTTTATTTGTTAAATCCATTTCATCAAATTTCATAAAATTATCCTTTTTTATTTTAATAATACCATTTTTAATAAAAAATTACAATTAGAAGACAAAAGGGGGAAAAAAAGTATGTGAAAAAAACCTATACATCAAGGTTTTCTACATCTTTAGCATGAGTTTGGATATATTCTCTTCTTGGTTCTACTTCACTTCCCATAAATAGTTCAAAATATTCACTTGCTGTATCAAAATCTTCTATTTTCACTTGAATAAGTGTTCTGTTTTCTGGATTCATTGTAGTTTCCCAAAGTTGTTCTGGATTCATCTCACCAAGACCTTTATATCTTTGGATTTGAGCTCCACTTCTTGCTTTTTTCTCTACAATATCAAGCAATTCAAGTAAATCACCTTCAACTAAATTTTCATATTCTTTTATTTTCTCATAAGCATTTTGAGCTCTTTTAAATAGATAATGTCCAATTAAATTTTCATCTATTGTTATCTCTTCAAGTCCTCTATTTGTTTGAATAAAATAGTGATTGTCTTTTTTATTTAAAATATTAAACCCTATTGAAGCTAAATATTCCTCTAAATCACCATCTTTTTCTATTAAAAATCTAATAACTTCTATTAGATTAAATCTTTTTTGTAGTTTATTTAATGCAATTTTATATTCTGCTATATTTTTAAGTAGCTCAATAAGCTCTGGTCTACCAAGATTTAATTCTAAAGCATCAATACCTTGTGTAATAAGATATTCGCTTAACTCTTTATCATCTTTTAAATATTTTTCAACTTTCCCTTTTTTGTATCTATATAAAGGTGGTTGAGCAATATACAAATATCCATTTTCAATAATTGGTCTAAGATATTTATAAAAGAATGTCATAATTAAAGTTTGAATATGACTACCATCTACATCAGCATCTGTCATAATAATAACTTTTTTATATCTAATTTTTTCTACATCAAAATCATCAGCTATTCCACACCCAAGAGCTGTAATAATATTTTTTATCTCTTCAGAAGAGAATACTTTTGCAAAATTTGTCTCTTTTTGTGTATTTAAAATTTTACCTTTAAGTGGAAGAATTGCTTGAAATACTCTATCTCTACCTTGTTTAGCACTTCCTCCTGCACTATCTCCCTCTACTAAATATAATTCACTTATTTCAGCATCTTTACTTTGACAATCAGCAAGTTTTCCTGGGAGTGTCCCTACACTCATTTTTGATTGTTTTCTTGTAAGCTCTCTTGCTTTTTTAGCAGCCATTCTACCACGTGCAGCATCGATAGCTTTATTTGCTATTAATTTAGCTTCATTTGGATTTTCTTCGAAATATCTACTAATAACTTCATAAGTGATTTTTTGAATAATTGGTTTTACAAAACTACTTCCAAGCTTTCCTTTTGTTTGCCCTTCAAACTGAGGATCACCAATTTTTACAGAGATAATAGCATTTAAACCTTCTCTTACATCTTCACCTGTAACTTTTATATTTTCTTTTAGTTTTATTTCTTTGTTAATATAGTTTATAATTGCTTTAGAAAGTCCTGCTTTAAATCCACTTTCATGTGTCCCACCATCAATAGTTCTGATATTATTTACAAAACTAATACTGTTTTCAGTATACCCTGTATCATAACATAAAGCTACTTCAGCTTCAAATCTATCCTCATCTGTAATTGTCTCTTCTTTGAAATATATTACATTTGTAATTTTGTCTTTATTGCTTAAAGTTAATACAAAATCTTTAATTCCACCTTCAAAATGGAAACTCTCTTTTACATTATCATTTTCATTTTCGAAATTGATTGTAATTTGTGGATTTAAATAAGCTAACTCTTTAAATCTTTTAATTAAAATAGATGATTTAAACTCTGTAGTCTCAAAAATTTCATCATCTGGCCAAAAATGGATAGTTGTTCCAGTTCTATTTGTTGTCCCTACAACTTTTAGTTCTGTTATAGGTTTCCCTTTTTCAAAAGTTTGTTCATAAATTTTACCATCTCTTTTGATAGTCATAATAAGTTTTTTACTTAAAGCATTTACTACAGATACCCCTACACCATGTAAACCACCACTAACTTTATATGTTTCACTATCAAACTTTCCACCAGCATGTAAAACAGTTAAAACTACAGTAGCAGCAGGCATTTTTTCAGTAGGATGCATATCTACTGGAATCCCTCTACCATTATCACTAATACTTACACTACCATCTTTATATATTTTCACATCTATTTTATTACAAAAGCCTGCCATAGCTTCATCTATTGAGTTATCTATAACTTCATAGATTAAATGATGAAGCCCTTTTTCAGATGTATCACCAATATACATACCTGGTCTTTTTCTTACAGCTTCAAGACCTTTTAATACTTTAATACTATTTGAGCTATATTCAGCCATTTATTTCCTTTTTATGTTACATATAAGATACAAAACTTTTTGATAATTATACCAAAACCCCAAAGTATAACTATATACTAAGTGGCATAATGATAGTTTCAAAGTTTTTTTCTCTTAATGTAAATGGTATATTTTCTTCATTTAAACATATCTCTATATTATCGTCACTAACATTTAAAAAGTCTAATAAAAATCTTGAATTTACTGCAAATACAAAATTTTCTAAGTTAGATTCTATTTCAATATCTGTTTTAGCTTCAAATGTTTCATCAGAAATTGATTCTAAATACATTTTGTTTTTATCTATAGTAATTTTTATATCATTTGAGATTATATTTATTTGTTTAATTGCTTTTAAAAAGCTATTTTTATTTAATGCTATAATATATTTATATTCATCAGGGATAATTCTTTTATAATCTGGGAATTTTCCATTTATTAATTTTGTAAAAAATGTCATATATTGAGATTTTATTACTAAATAAGTTTCATTTACAAATACTTCAAAATTATCACTAAAAAGTTTTCTTAGTTCTGCTATAGATTTTTTAGGAATAATTATTTGAATCTCTTTTTGAGAATTTTCTTTTATTGAATATAGAGCTAATCTTTTTGTATCTGTAGCTACAATATTTAAAGAGTTTGATTCTATATTTAATAAAGCTCCATTTAATTCATATTTTAAGTTATTTGTATCTATTACTAAAAATACTTTTTTTAATCCTTCAATAAAATCTAAAGTACTAATTTCAACTTTTTGTAGTTCTGATTGATTTGGAAATTCTGGATATTCTTTTACATCAAAAGTAGGTAATTTATAAATAGAATGGTTTTGTGAGATAATAGCTATATCATCTTTTAATTCTATTTCTATAAAATCATCATTTAATGCTTTAATAATTTCATATAATTTTTTTCCATTAATTGTAAGTTCACCCTCTGTAATAATTTCAAAATTATTATCAATTACATATTCTAATCCAAATTCTAAATCTGTAGCTTTAAGAGTTATTTTTTCTTTTGCTTGAATTAGAATGTGAGAAGTTATTTGTGAGTTGTCTTTTTTTTCAGTAAAATTGATAGTATGTGTTAAACTATTTTCTAATATAGATTTTGCTATTTTTATTTTCATATTTTTCTCCTTTTATTTATATAATTAAAATAGTAATAGTAATAAGAGCTGTGAATATGTGAGTATCAAGACAAAACCCCATATTTTAGGAATTTATCCAAGTGAAGATATAGTGAAAACTTATTCACATTATTCACTTGAATTTTGTTTAGCTTTATTTTTTAGCTCCTCAATTCTATTTTTAAATTCATTGTCTTCTTTTATTTTTTTATTAAAAGCTTTAATTGCGTGACTAACTGCACTATGGTCTTTTAAACCGAAAAATTTAGCAATTTGTGTTGTTGATTTTTTTGTTAACTCTCTTGCTAAGAAAATACCAGTTCTTTTTGCTAATACTATAGCTGGTTTTCTACTTTTAGCGATAATTTCACTTGGTTTTAGATTAAACTCTTTTGAGATTAATTTTATTATTGTATCTAAATCTATCTCTTTATTATCCATTTGGTCTTTAAATATCTCTTTTGTGAAGTCTAAATCGATTTTTGTTCCAATCATATTGGCCATTGCATATGTTTGGGTAATCATCCCTTCTATTTCACGAATATTATTATTTAAAGTTGTAGCTATAAATGTTATTACATCTTCAGGCATTTGGATATTATTTATTTCACATTTTTTTCTAATAATAGCTATTTTTGTAGATAATTCAGGAGGTTGTATTTCAGTAATCACACCTTGTTCAAACCTTGTAGATATTCTTTTGTCTATTCCAAGTATTTTTTTTGGGTGTCTATCTGCTGTGACACAAATTTGTTTTTTATTTGCAATTAGTTCATTAAATGTATGAAAAAACTCTTCTTGAGTTTTGGTTCTATCTGCAAAAAATTGGATATCATCAATTAAAAGTAAATCACATTGACGATATTTTTTGTGAAAATCTTCCATAGTTTTATTTCTAATATTATATGTAAAATCGTTCATAAATTGTTCACTTGTTACATATGTGATATTTAGTTTATTTTTTAGAGCATTACCTATAGCTTGTAATAGGTGAGTTTTTCCAAGTCCAACACCACCATAAATAAATAAAGGATTATATAATGTCCCAGGTGAATTAGCCACTGCTTTTGCTGTATTATAAGCAAAAAGATTACTTGGACCATCTACAAACGATTCAAATGTGAATTCTGGTATTAGAGTTGCTGTAGAGTTTGAGATATCTTTTTTGATAGATTCTTCGTAATTTATTTTTTGATAATTTGAATTATAAGTTGTAAATGTGATTTCTGGTTGTATATTTGTCTCTCTTTGGTATATATTTGCTATTTTTTTTGTGTAGTGCCTTTTTAGGTATGTAGCAATATAGATATTAGGAGCTTCTATAACTAAGAAGTTTGATGTTGATTTTTCTTGGTTTAATCTTAAATTTTTTATATATCTGTTATAATTTAATTCATCTTCACTTGCTTGAAGTGATGATTTTATTTTATTGAATATCAAAATATACCCTTTGTGAAATGAAACTTTAAAATATAGGTTTATTATACCAAAAATAGGTAAAAAACAAAACAACAATATATGTTAATAAATAGTGAAATATATGTGAAAAGGAGTGAATATAAAAATTTTAGGAATAGACCCAGGAAGTATTAGATGTGGTTATGCAATTATTGAAAAAGAGAAAAATAAATTAAAATTAGTAGATGCTGGTATTATTAAGATAAAAGAGAAAGTTTTACAATATCAAATAGCTGAATTGATTGAGGGATTAGATATTATTTTGAGTGATGATATTGATGAAGTTGCTATAGAAGATATCTTTTTTGCTTATAATCCAAAAGGGATTTTGAAATTAGCACAATTTCGTGGAGCTTTGTCTTTGAGAATTATTCAAAAACATGGAAATTTTAGTGAATATACCCCATTACAAGTAAAAAAAGCTGTTACAGGAAATGGAAAGTCATCTAAAGAGAGTGTAGCATTTATGGTAAAAAGAATTCTTGGTATTAAAGGTGAAATTAAACCATTAGATATTACTGATGCTATGGCTGTAGCAATTTGCCATTCACAAAGGATTTAGGCCCCAAAAGGGGGAAATAAAAGGAGTTAATATGAAAAAACTATATTATTGTTTAGGGCAATGTTATTATAAGTTATGAATATGAAAATAAAATGAATTTAAAAAAGGGAGGTTTCCCAAAAATGGGAAAAAGGAATGTCGTATGAAAAAAATAATTTCTATTTCAAAAGGAGTCGTAGTATGAAAAAACTATTTTTTTACGGGCAGTGGAATTATAGTAGTTAAAAATGAATTGAAAATGAAATTTAAGACAAATTTTGTATTATTTATAAAATTTTTATTTATGGATTAAAAATATAGTGATTTACAACATTAAATCAAAAAAAATTATCGGTTTATAAACAGGGATTGAAATGTGTAAATCACCCCGGATAGGGGCAAAAAAGGAGTGTCGTATGAAAAAAAATAATTTTTTATTTCAAAAGGAGTCGTAGTATGAAAAAACTATTTTTTTACGGGCAGTGGAATTATAGTAATTAAAAATGAATTGAAAATGAAATTTAAGACAAATTTTGTATTATTTCGTAAGAATTTAATATAAGTCATATTTATGTTGCTATATTCGATATAATTTTAAATAAAAAGATAGGATATAAAAAATGAAGGTTGAAATACTAAAAACAAATTATAAACCAACAGATATTGCAGTAGGAAGTGCAAGAAGTTGCTATTATGGTAAGAAAATAGTAACTCCAGAGATGGCACAAGATTGGGAGAAAAAAAACTCTTTATTAGATTCTATATTTAAAGCAGGACACCATACAACACTTCAACATTACCATTTTACTATTCTTATTGAGGGGATGAGTAGACATTTAATTTGGAGACTTTTACATTCTCATATGTTTTATAATAGTGAACAAGTATCTCAAAGATATGCAAAAATGAAAGTTGAAAATTTTTATATTCCACAAGAAGCAAATAAAGAAAAATGGGATAATTATTATAAGAAGATGTTTGGTTATTATGATAAATTTTGTGAATTACTTGAACCTATTATGGAAGAAAAACTTCCAAAATTCCAAAAACATATAGCAAATAAAAAAGCTCAAGAGATGGCAAGATATTTGTTACCAGTAGGGATGAAAGCACATCTATATCATACTATAAATGTAATAACTGCATTAAGATATATAAATGTAATAAAAGCTTTGCCTGAGTGTGAAATAGAAGCTAAAGAGTTTGCTAAATTACTTGAAGAAGAGATGTTAAAGGTAGATAAAGATTTAAAACCTTTAATCGATTTTGCAAAAAAAGAGAAAGTGAAATTCCCAAAAATAGATATTGAAAAATTTAGAGATAAAAAAGTATTTGATATTGTAAATTATGATTTTGAGATGAATGAAAATTATGCTGGTATTTTAAGAAGTAGCAATATCTTTTTTGATGAAAGTTTACTTGGAGGATTTAATAGCTATATTAAATTATCACTTTCAGCTGATGCTCAAAACCAAAGGCACAGAAGAAGTCCAGCGATTCGTCCAGCATTAAAAGATATATATAAAAGAGATTTTTATATACCACCTATTATAAAAGAGCATTTTTTAGATGAATATATAGAAGCTATTGAGTATAGTTATGAGTTTTTTGAACAAGAAGTAGAAAATATAGGATTTAGTGAAGCTGTATATGCTTTAGTAAATGCACATAATATAGAGATTATTCAAAAAGATGATTTTAATGAATTTACTCACAAAGCACAAATGAGACTTTGTTATAATGCTCAACAAGAGATATTTGATATTATTTATTCTCAAATTATAGAATTAAAAAAAGCGGGTGTAAATACTGATAATTTTTTACCACCATGTGCTGTTAGGTTTAAAGAGGGGATAAAACCATATTGTCCAGAAGGGGATAGATATTGTGGTGTGAAGGTTTGGAAGTTAGATTTTAGTGAATATAAAAGGGATATTTAATGAGATTTGATGAAGAAGCTAAATTATGGGATGAAAAACCAAGAAGAGTAGCTTTAGGTAAAGCTGTAAGTGAATATGTATCTAAATATATAAATAAAGATAGTGAAGTTTTAGATTTTGGATGTGGAACAGGGCTTGTTAGTTTAAATTTTTGTAATAAAGCTAAAACAATAGTTGGTGTTGATTTGAGTTGTGAGATGATAAATATATATAATAAAAAAGCTAAAAGTATAAAATGTAATGCAATTGGTATATGTGACGATGTCATAAATATTAAAGAAAAATTTGATATAATAACAGCAAGTATGGTTTTTCATCATATTGAAAATATTGATGAGATAATGGGCATTTTAAGTGAAAAACTAAAACCAAATGGAAAACTTTTTGTTGCTGATTTAGCTAAAGAAGATGGTTCTTTTCATGATAAAGGTAATAATGATGTATACCATTTTGGATTTAGTGAAGAAGATTTTATTCATGATAATTTTATGATTAAAGATTTTTCAAAAATATATACAATTCAAAAACATAAAGAGTTTGATGTATACATAGCTTATTTAGAAAAAAGAGGAGTTTAGGTTTTGAAAAAACTATTTTTAATGTTGCTATTTAGTAGCTTATTATTAGCAAAAGATGAATTTTTATTTTATTGTGGTATTACAATGGTTAAACCTATGAGTAAAATTGCAAAAATTATAGAAAAAAAATATAATATAAAAATTGTAATTATCCAAGGTGGTAGTGGGGATTTATATGATTCTTTAGTAAATTCTAAAAAGGGTGATTTATATTTACCAGGAAGTTTTAGTTTTATTAAAAAACATGAAAATGAACATATTTTTGATTATTATAAATATGTAGGATACAATCAATTAGCTATTTTTGTAAAACCTAATAATCCTAAAAACATCAAATCTTTAAAAGATTTAACAAGAGATGATTTATTAGTTTCATTAGGTAATCCAGAAACTTGTAGTATGGGTAAAGAGAGTGTTAGAGTATTAAAAAAATATGGTGGAGAAAGTTTTTTATATAAAGTTGAAGATAATATTGTGATTTTTGCTTCAGATTCAAGAGATTTTAATCAAATGTTAAAAGATGGTAAAATAGATACTGGTTTAAATTGGAAAGCTACAGCATTTTTCCCTAACAATAAAAATAAAATAGAAATTATTACTATTCCTGAAAAATATGCACCAAAAAATGACTTATATTTAGCAGTTCTTAGCTTTTCAAAACATAAAGATATAGCAAAAGCTTTTGTGGATTATGTAATTTCACCAAAAGGACAAAAAATCATGAAAGAATATGGATTTATCGATGACTAAGAAAAATATATTTTTATTATCAATACCGATTATAGGATTTATTTTATTTTTAGTAATTCATTTTTTGTTTTTGAGGATTATCAATAATGCACAACAAGAGTATGAAAATCTAAGAGTAAAACAGATAATCTCTTCAGATATTAATTATAAAATTATAAATATTAAATCTCTTTTTTTTCAAATTCCACTTATGAGTAATAATGTTAAAATTTTAGAATTTAATATTAAAAGATTACAAGAAGAATTAGAAAGTACTAAATTTTTATTATTTATTCTAAAAAATGGTGGAATTTATGATAAAAAAGTGTTTTTAAATTTAGTAAATAGAGATTTTTTTGAAAAACAATATATTTTTAAAAAGGATCAAATATCAATAGAATATATAGACTTAGTTCCTAAATTAGATTTTTTAGAAAATAAAGCTAAAGAATTAGAAAATCTATTGTTAACACTTTATACAGCTCAAAGAGAGCATAATCTATTTAAACTGCAAAGAACAAGAAAAAAACTTGTTATGTTTGCTATGAGCTTAGATTCTGTATTTAGAAGAATGATAGAAAATAGTAATAGATTATTTTATGAAACTCAATTAGAATTGATTGAATTAGAAAGAAAAGTAAAAGATAAAATCACTTTTTATCAAAATTTAGAATTTGGAATTATTTTAATTTTAATTTTTATATTTATATTTGTTGGATATATTATTATTAAGCAGTTAATTTCCCTAAATAGGTCTTTAAAAAGAAAATTATATATTGATGAATTAACTCAAGTTTTTTCAAGAGAAAAATTAGAAGAGATTAAGTTTGGGAAAAATTCTATTTTAATATTATTAGATATTGATGGATTTAGTGATATCAATGAGTTATATGGAATGAAAAAAGGGAATCAAGTTTTACAAATTGTAGCTCAAAAACTTAAAGAATTTAATAAAAATTGGATGATTTTTAGAGTAAGTGCTGATGTTTTTGGTCTTTATTTAGATGATTATCATAAAATGGAAGTTAGTATTGAAGAGAAATTAAATCAGATAAAAGAGCATATAATGTTTCAATCTATTATCATTGATGATAATATTATTGATATAAATATTACAATGGGGATTGCTTTTGGTAAAAATGGATTACATAATGCATTAGTTGCATTACATATGTCAAAAAAAGATAATGAATTATATAAAATCTTTCATAATGATGAAGAGTTTAAAAAAGAGATAGAGTTTAATAAAACTTGGCAAAAAGAGATTAAATATGCCCTAAAAGAGGATAGAATAGAGGTGTTTTATCAACCAATAGTAGATAAAAACAAACAAGTATTTAAATATGAATGTTTAATGAGAATTAAAAAGATAGAAAATGGAGAAATTAAATATATTTCACCATTTTTCTTAGATATTGCGATTAAATCGAAACAATACTTAGCTATCTCAAGAATTATGTTGAAAAAGGTTTTTGCTTCTTTTAAAGATGGTGGATTGTTTAGTATAAATTTAAACTATTTAGATATGAGTAATGATACTACAAAAAAATTATTAGAAGAGTTAATTATTAAATATAATGCTCAAAACAGAGTTACTTTTGAGATTTTAGAAAGTGAATCTATACAAGATTATAAAGTGATAGAGGAGTTTTTACAATATTTTAGAAAATATGGTATTAAGGTATCTATTGATGATTTTGGAAGTGGATATAGTAATTTCAAAAGGATTTTAGCTTTAAATCCAGATTTTATTAAATTTGATGGTAGTTTAATAAAAAATATCAATATAGATAAAAAATCTTATATTATTGTAAAAAATATGATAAATTATGCAAAAGAGTTAAATATTAAAACTATTGCTGAATTTGTTCACTCAAAAGAGGTTTTTGAGACTTGTGTTTCTTTAGGGATAGATTATTTCCAAGGATTTTATATCTCTAAACCTTTAGAAAAGTATGAATCTTTTAAATAAGAATTCTTCTTTTTTCCTTTTCTTAATATCTACTCATAAAATATATAAATCATTAACACTTTATTAAGCTATATATGGTATTATTAAAAAAAAAGGAGAAAGCTATGCTTTTAAATGAACTAATTATAGATGAAAATAATATGGGATTTATTCCAAGTTTAGGAACAAGCTATCAACTTAATTCTACAGCCAAAGAGATTATTAATCTTATTAAACAAAATAAAACAAAAAATGAGATAGCTAAAATTTTAGCAGAAGAAAATGGGGTTAATTTTAGAGATATTTATATTGATGTAGAAGACTTTTTCCAAAAATTAAAAATTTATGGATTAATCCAATGAAAATAGCATTAAGTGGATTAAATAATACAGACAATCCAGCCCCAGGGATTGGTGTAGCAAAAAGTTTAAAAAATCATAAATTAGTAGGATTAAGTTATGATGTAAATGAACCAGGAATATATCAAGGATTATTTGAAAAGATATATTTGATGCCTTATCCAACATTAGGATATGAAGAGTTTAAAAATAGAATTTTAGAAATAAAACAAAAAAGTGATATTGAAGCTATTATTCCAAATTTAGATGCTGAGTTACCTTTGTATATTAAATATCAAGATGAGATATCAAAGCTTGGAATTAAGACCTATTTACCATCTTTAGAGTGTTTTGAGATGAGAGATAAGAGTAAATTACCACAATTTAGCGAATCTATAGGTGTAAAACATCCCAAAACTTTAGAAATAACATCTATTGATGATCTAATTAAAGCTACAAAAGAGTTTGGATTTCCTATTATGGTAAAAGGGAATTATTATAAAGCTTATAAAGCAAATAATTTAGATGAAGCTATAGAGTTTTATTATAAAATTTCTAATGAATGGGGTTTTCCTCTATTAGCTCAAGAGGTTATTAGTGGTATAGAGATAAATTATGTAGGTTTAGGAGATGGTAAAAGAGTTGTAGGTGGTGTAGGTATGAAAAAACTTACTACTACTGAATTAGGAAAAGTTTGGAGTGCTGTAAGTATTAAAAATGAAGCTCTATTTCAAGCAAGTAAAAAGTTTGTAGAATCTATAGGATGGAGAGGAGCTTTTGAATTTGAAGCTATGAGTGATGGTAAAGATATCTATTTAATAGAGATAAATCCCAGATTTCCAGCTTGGGTTTATTTTGCTACAAGTTTAGGAGTAAATTTACCTCAAATGATGATAGATTTAATGAATAACAAAGAGATAACTCCTGTATTAGATTACCCTGATGAGAAGATGTATGTAAGATATGTAGAAGAGACTACTGTAGATTTTAAAGAGTTTATGAATTTATTAACAAAAAAAGAGAGATAGTTTTAAGGAGTAAAAAATGTATGAAAAACCAACAATAAATAGAGTTGACTTTGCTATGGCAAGTAAATATGGAAGTCCTCTAAAAACACAAAAAATAAAAACAGAAATAGATGGTGTTAAAGTAACTCAATTAACAAAAGAGTATGGAAGTCCATTATTTGTATATTCACAAAAAAAGATAGAAGAAAAATATAATGAATTTAAAACAGCTTTTTCGAGTAGATATCCTGAAGTTGAATTTTGGTGGAGTTATAAAACAAACTATTTAAATGCTATATGTAAAATTTTTCATAATCTTGGAAGTAAAGCTGAAGTTGTAAGTGAATTTGAATATCAAAAAGCAAGAAAACTTGGGATTGAAGGAAAAGATATAATTTTTAATGGACCGTATAAAACTAAAGAATCTCTTAAAATCGCAGTAAAAGAGGGAGCAAAAATCCATATAGACCATTGGTATGAAATAAATGATCTTGAAGAGATTGCAGAAGAGTTAGGTGTAGAGATACCAGTTGCTATTAGATGTAATATGAATACTGGGGTATATCCAGAATGGAGTAGATTTGGATTTAATATAGATAATTCTGAAGCATATGATGCTATTAAAAGGATATATGAAGGGAAAAAACTATACCTAACAGGACTTCATTCACATATAGGAACTTTTATGCTTAGTGCGAGTGCTTATGGTGAAGAAACTAAAAAATTAGTTGCTTTAAAAAATAGAGTTGAAGAAGAATTTGGATATCAAATTGAATATATTGATATAGGAGGTGGTTTTGCTTCTAAAAATAGATTAAAAGGGGTTTATCAAGCTCCAGAAGTTATTGTTCCGAGTGCTGATGAGTATGCAGAAGCTATTACAAATGCTATTTTTGAAGTAAATAAAGGTAAACTTCCTAAATTATATCTTGAAACTGGTAGAGCTTTAATAGATGAAGCAGGATATCTTCTAACTACAGTTTTTGCATCAAAAAGGCTTCCAGATGGTAAAAAAAGTTATATTGTTGATGCAGGGGTAAATCTACTTTATACAGCATTTTGGTATAACTTTGAGATATCTTTAGATAAAAGATATGAAGGATTAAATG